>Ga0172378_10006739_pt1 | contig 10707 bp, 7 predicted proteins | sample GrowelOW332metaG_FD_119755 | JGI IMG/M metagenome (GOLD analysis project Ga0172378, IMG submission 119755) | Groundwater microbial communities from an aquifer near a municipal landfill in Southern Ontario, Canada - Pumphouse #3_1 metaG | ecosystem: Environmental > Aquatic > Deep subsurface >... | reverse complement strand
TCCCAAGCTTTCCCTTAATGCCATCGTCAGGTTAAAACCTTTGCTGATCACTTCCTGCGTGAACTTTTCAATCTTTGCCATATCACTAAAATCTGTACCATGCCAGCTGCTACCAATTTCAGGCTCTGTTTTTTTTAAATTTATCGTAGCGGATGGAGTTAATTTGAAATTGTCTAATACACTTTGTATTTTTTTTATGTCATCTTTTTGCAAAAGTGCATTGACTACGATGCAGGGCGTTTGTGTCTGCATTGGCAATACGCTGATGATGAGATCAATCGGATTATGAGCAATAAATTTTCCCGCATGCAGAATAGAGCAACAGCCAACAATCTGCAATACATCAAATTTATTTTTAAGCTGCACCATTAAGAGTTTAGCCGAAGATACTCCCGTGCTGCAGACAACAATCGTTCGTATTCTTTCTTTACCAAACAATGTTTCATAGCTCAATTGGAAATAGAGGACAATATAAGAAATTTCTTCATCACGAAGATATATATTGTATCTGCCAAAAACATCATAGCAAATCTGCTTTACAACATTAAATAGTTCACCGAAATGATGCAGTATATCATCCAGCAGTGGATTAACGTTAACCATATGATATTGCTTTTTTACAAAAGCCCTTTTTATATGCATAAGAAGATTTTCATACAATTCGCAGTCTGCCGAAAAAGGTATTTTGGTATTATGACTTGTCTTTTGTATAATCTGCAAAGTTATTTTTTCAATATCAATTGTCGTTTTAATCTGACTATCTTTTGTAAAAGGCAGCAGCAACCAATTGAGTTCAGCTTCTTCTATATCTATATTAAAATTTTTAAATATTTTTTTTAACTCAATACTGAAAAAACGATCTGCATCATTTGATATTGCACAACTTCTCACTAAATCTCCAATGCCAGATTTATGCCGAATCTGATGTAATGCAACACAAATACGAATGAACACCTCAATGCTCCCTTTATCATCGAGCACATCTGTCATCTTATAAATATTTTCTAAAAGCTGTTTGCATAATTTACATAAACGTTCCACATCCTGCTTTTCTATGAGATACTGGCACATGACTTTTTGAAAAAATACCGGCAAAGAGCATTGCCGCAGCCCCTGTAAAATTTCTTCAATCGCTCTTACATCAAACATAGATAAAATAAAATACTCGATAGCCTGCCGTCTTTTAGTTTCTATCGTATTTATTTTAAATCCCCAATGTGCTTTTCTATCCAGATAAATATCCCATATCGCCAGCATATCTGAAATTGTATCAATATCTCTCGTTACTGTATTTTTACTTACATCCAGCTGTGACGAAAAATCCTGTATTGTAATAAATTCATTGCTTGTCAAAAGCATCAGTATAATATATCGGGTACGTTCTGTAGAAAAGATTCGGGTCTTTTCTTTTTCTTTGCTGAACAATTGCTGCAACTCATAGATATCCTTTGTGCTGCCAGAAAGTTTAAAACCATATTTGGGTATATATTGCACTAAAATATTGGCTGCTTCATCTTCTAACCAGCTGCGCAGGTTATTTATATCATATTTAATACTGCGATCACTTACATGATATTTTTCCATTAGTGCTTTCTTACTAATTGGATACGATGCAGTCAACAAATCCTTCAGTATTTTACAGCAACGAACCGTAAGCATTTAACATTCTCCTCTCTGTAGCAATTGTCATAACTATTATAATTTTCTATATTTATTATAGTAGCAAAACAATAAATATAAAACATGCATTGTTTGCCTCAGTAAACAGGCAACAAAAGTCTTTCCTGCAAAAAATACAATGATATAACTACACAAAAAAACAAAGCAGGCTGTAAACTCTCGTAAACAGACTGCTTTGTCTTTAAACTTATTATAACCTATGCCTATTAAATAAAAAACCATCAATACTTGCATCGGCGTACAGGCAAAAAATGAAAACAATGCGTTTCGGTAATCTGCCTTTCAAAAAACATTATAGACAGTACTTTTTTATCATAAGCTCCACACCCAGCTGTGTATTCGCAGCTGTTATCTCGTTCGCAACATTTTTTAAATCTGTATGTGCATTGGCAACAGCAACACCGATTTGAGCAAATTCGACCATAGAAATATCACTGCCTTCATTGCCAATTGCCATAACATGCTCGCGGGCAATTCCATACTGCTTGCAAAGAAACTCCACTGCCATCCCTTTGTTGATGTGCGGTGGTAGTATCTCAATGCCATGTTCCAGTTTACTAGCCACTTGATCAGCTCCTGCGTTGATCAATTTCAGGCTTTCTTCTGTTTCACTATTTGACAGACCAGGAATAAAGATACGGTATATTTTCTCTGGAATTTTTGTGTTTCGATTAATTTCTATTTTATGATAATCCACTTGAAAATTTTCAGCATACCGCAGAGTTTCTGCCTTTATTTCATTCACATATAACGTACTTTTTCCATAAATCTTTATATAGCGCCCTTCAAACAGCTCATAGATTTTTTGGCAGATCTCATCAGAAAGACTGCACTCAAAAAGTTGCTTTGTGTTTTTCACATCAAGTATGTACGCTCCACAAAGAGCAATAATCGGAGCGGGGTCCAAACAAAGCTGCTTATAATAAGGCATCATCGCGCAGACCGGACGAGCCGATGCTAAAATCACCTTGATACCAACCTCCGCACTTTGCTTTATTGCTGCCACCGTGCTTTCCGGTATTTTATTTTCATCATCCAGTAAAGTTCCATCCATATCTAACGCCAGTAATTTTATCATCAACTATTTTCCTCCTAAAAATTTATCAGCCTGCCTTTAACGGTTTTTCTAACGAAGCTCTTACGGTTCTTCCCGCTGCTCCTACCATTGATTGGAAAATGGTTTCGCCATAACACCAATATATACTATCTTCTTTGTTACTTCAATAATTTATTTTCTAAACTGCTTCGTTGCACACCAAGACAAAATGACCCCGGTTACGTAAAAAACAATTTTACATAACCGAGGTCATTTCTCATTTTCTATTCATTTTATTAGTTGTTGCACTTCATTTTGCAATCCAAAATTTAAAAAGCTTGCATTAATACAAGCCTAATGGAGCTTCACTTAAACTGATAAAAATATTCTTTGTCTGCGTATAGTTTTTAAGAATCATTTTATGAGTTTCGCGACCAATACCGGACTTCTTATAACCGCCGAACGGTGCATGAGCCGGTAAATTATTGTAGTTATTAACCCACATACGACCAGTTTCAACAGCCTGTGCTACACGGAATGCGCGATTGATATCTTTCGTCCACACTGCACCGCCAAGACCATATTCACTGTCATTTGCCTGTTTAATAACTTCTTCTTCTGTATGGAACTTAATAAAGCAGACAACCGGCCCAAAGATTTCTTCCCTTGCAACACGCATATCATTCGTTACATTTCCGAGAATTGTCGGCTGCATAAACGCACCCTGATCAAGATCTTTTCCCGTAGCTCGTTTTCCTCCGGTAACAATTGCTGCGCCTTCTTCTTTGGCAATATCAATATACGAAAGAATCTTGTGGAGCTGCTTTTGGCTGACCTGACTGCCCAGCATCGTGTCTTGTTCCCACGGCAAGCCAATTTTAACTGCTTCAAATTTTTGTTTAACTGCAGCAATAAATTTATCATATACGGTATCCTGAACAAACACGCGGGCACCTGCACAACAAACTTGTCCCTGGTTAAATAAAATCCCCATGCACACGCCCTCAACGGCTTTTTCCCAAGGCATATCATCAAAGAAAATATTTGCGGATTTTCCGCCCAGTTCCAAAGTCGATGGAATCAGCTTATTAGCTGCTGCCTTTGCAACATCATAGCCGACTTCAGTCGATCCGGTAAATGCCAGTTTGCGGATATCCGGATGTTCCAAAATATAGTTTCCTGTTGTTGATCCACGGCCTGTTACAATATTGAGTACGCCTGCCGGTACAATGTTTTGTAAGAGTTTTGCGAACTCAAGTATACTCAGGGATGTTTCACTGGATGGTTTAAACAAGATACAATTCCCCGCAGCCAAAGCCGGCGCAAGTTTCCATGCAGCCATAAGAAACGGAAAATTCCACGGAACAATTTGTGCTACAACACCCAAAGGTTCTTCTAAAACAATACTCAACGTATCCTTATCAATCATCGTCGCAGTACCTTCATCGGCTCTCAATACACCGGCAAAATAACGAAAATGATCACTCGCTGCCGGAATATCGATATTCAAAGTTTCACGAATTGGTTTACCATTGTCTATACTTTCAATAAAAGCTAATTTTTCTTTATTTGCATCAATCGCATCTGCTATTTTTAATAAAATGTTGGAACGTTCTGCCACGCTTGTTTTTTTCCATTCAGAAAAAGCTTTCCAGCCTGCTTTTACCGCTGCATCAACATCTTTACGTGAAGCATCTGCACAAGTTGCTAAAACTTCGCCAGTTGCCGGAGAAACCGTATCATACGTTTTACCGCCTTCAGCTTCAACCCATTCACCATCGATCCATAATTTGTAGCTTTTATCGATTACGTTCTTATTCATATATACCCCTCCTAGATTTATGTATGTATAGCTCTTATATTGGTATCTTTTTTGCTGACACCGTGTCACTAATTGAAGTATAGCAAATAGTTGACATAGTGTCAACTATAATTTACAATCAAATTAGCTACTCCGACTGCGTTAAGGTATAATAATACTAAATCTATGCTACTATGGAGGAATTTATGACTTTTAAACGAGCTCGCACAGAAGCACAAATCACAAATCGGCAAGAAGAAATCATTAATGCCTGTGATGTACTGTATGGAAAATCGAATTTTGACAGTGTTACAATCAAGGCCATTTCTGAACTCACATCTTTTACCCGATCATCCATTTATAACTATTACAAAACAAAAGAAGAAATTTTTTTAGCTCTCATGCAGCAGGAATACGTTGATTGGTACAATGAAATCAAAACCAAATTTGATACTTCACCTTCACTAACCAAAGAAGAGTTTTGTCATTTTCTTACGTTCTCACTTACTAAACGCGAAAAAATGCTGCGCCTTTTTTCGATCCATCTCACCGCTATTGAAAACAACTGTCGAACTGAAAAATTAATTGAATTCAAAAAGAACGCAGCGATTATCTTCAACGTCTTTTGCGGAGGCATTGATAAGTTTTTTCCCAACACAACTATGGCGGCAAAAAAGGCCTTTCGCTCCGAATTTTTTATTTATATCTTTGGCCTTTATCCCTTCACCCATTTAAGCAAAAATCAAAAAACTGCGATGCGCAAAGCCCGCGTCATTTTTAATGATATGAGCTTTGAAGATCTTTGTTTTCATGGGATCTCTTTGCTTGCAGCCAATCTTGTAGAAAAATAATTCAGACATAAGGAGGGGCTTTTATGGAAATCCCTAGACTAGGGCATATTAATTTTTTAAATTGTCTGCCTTTGACATACAGCTTGAACTATGATGGATTTGATCAGGGCTTAGCGGTTTCATCAGACGTCCCCGCTGTGCTCAATGAAAACATTATTCAGAACCGGCTTGACGTAAGCCCGGTATCATCTATTATTTATGCCCGCAACAATGAAAAACTTTTGCTTATGCCAGATGTAAGCATTACGGCCGATGGTAATGTCCAAAGCATAATTTTAGTATCAAAAAAACCGATTGAAAAATTGAGCAGCGATAAGATTCTGTTAACAGCAAAATCAGCTACCTCACACTGTCTTTTGAAAATTATACTGCATAAAGCTTATGGTGCCAGCCCCCGGTATTATATTCGTGCGATTGATATGAATACAGAGCTTGACGGAGATATTACAGCAAAACTTTTGATTGGTGATGATGCGCTTTATGCAAAATACCATCAGCAGCCCGGTCTGTATTATTACGACATTGGCCTGCAATGGAAAAAGTTAACAGGACTTCGCATGGTGTATGCTGTTTGGGTCGTTAATCGGGAATTTGCTAAAAAAGGACCGGATCTCGTACAATACACGTATGAGAAAGTCACTGAGGGATTTAAGAACGGATATGCCAAAAAAAGGCAGGCAATTGAATCCGTTCTGGATACTAAACCATTTTCATTTGCGCAGCTGGATGAATATCTCGATGTGATCAAATGGGATTTAGGGCAGGAACATTTAAAAGCGCTTTTGACTTTTTATACGCTGGCCCATGACTTGAAGCTAATCGATCATGTACCGGAATTTGAACTAGCGGATATTCACCCTCAGTAAGCCTGACGAAAAAGAAGGCATACAATCTATACCTATGGTGATTTATCGTGCCGAAAAGAGGGATGCTGCACTACTAATTTCTTAGTGCAGCATCCCTCTTTTGCTTATTCCTGTAAAACTTTATCCGTTAACCGTAAGAACGCACGGATGGAAGCTTCAAGATCTTTTTCCGGTGTATCTTCCTGCTTGCAATGCGACAGACCATTACTTGACATCGCAAACATCATAATCGAAGGAACAAATTTTGCCATTTCAGCCGCATCATGCAACGGCCCGGAATACATCGTGGTTGCCTCACCCGTCTCATCTTTTACAGCTGCCTGACAAAGTTCCGTCAGATGTTTATCAAAAATTGTCGGGGGAATGCTCCACACTGGTTCAAAGCTCACTTCAACTTTATTGTCAGCAGCCGCTTTTTCACAAGCTTCATGCGCTTCCTTATAGATTTTTGCCAAAATTTCCGGATCAATTGATCTCTGGTCCAGTGAAATCCTGCAGGTACCCGGGAAGATGGTTACGATGTCTGGTGTAACACTAACTTTTCCGACCGTACAATAAGCGCTGTACTTTAACCCGATTTCACGAAAAGCCAAAGACGCCTGTGCGGCGGCTAAAAAAGCATCACGGCGCATCGGAATAGGCGCCCCTGAATGCGCTGGTTGCCCTTTAAATGTAATGTACTGGCGTTCACAGCCGGTAATTCCATAGACACAGGCAACGGATTTCCCCTGACTTTCAAGCACTGGTGCTTGTTCAATATGAAGCTCCAGATAACCTTTTATGTTTTTTGCTTTAAACTCTTCCCGTGCTTTAGGGAAGTTCTCAATTGACAAATCATACCGCTTTAAAGCTTCCAGAAAACCAATTCCGTCATTGTCTTTGAGTTTAGATGCCTCAGCGATATCAAGTGCACCGCTGACTGCCGACGAACCAATACAACTACGGCCAAAACGTGCGCCTTCTTCATCCGCCCAGCTTACAACGTAAAGCGTTTTTTTCGGTTTTATACCATTTTTTCCGTAGCGCTTGATTGCACCCATGCCGCTGATGACGCCCAGCGCACCATCTAACCAGCCGCCATTTGGCACACAATCCAGATGGCTGCCGATTACAATCGCTTCACTTGTTTCGCCTTCGATCTTTGCCCAGACGCTATTGGCTGAATCGACTGTAATTTCTGCACCTTCGGCTTTCATTTTTTCTTTAAACCATTCCTGTGCTTTATCCCATGTCGGTGTCCATGCAACACGATGAGCACCATCCTCATCGGCTGTCAGTACAGACAATTCACGTAAATCAGCAACTACGCTTTTTGCCGCTTTATCCAGATTAAATTCTACCATACTAAAATCTCCCTGCTCTTTATTTATTTTACATGTTTCAAAATATCTTCACTTTTATTTTTTGCTTTTCGCTCGCCCAGGCCAATTGCTTTCGTCGGACAGACAAGACGGCAAAGATGACATCCTACACAATTTTCTTCCAGCAGGACTGGACGTCTTTTCGTTTGCTCCCACAAAATAGCCTGATGCCCGGCATCGCGACATGATATATAGCAGCGTCCACAACCGACGCAAAGACTTTCATCAAAGGACGGATACAAAACAGACTGACGGTCAAGTGCCTCACTGCTTTTAAGCTGTGGCAGCGCCATGCCGACAATATCGGCAAGATGTTCAATACGCTGTTCCTTCATATACTCTGATAATCCTTCTTTAAGATCGTCGATGATTCGATATCCATATTGCATAACCGCCGTCGTAATTTGCACGTTTTGCGAACCAAGCGCAATAAACTCCAACGCATCCTGCCAGGTTTCAATACCGCCAATACCACTCAAAGATGCACCTTTAAGTGAAGGACACGCAGCCAGCTCACTGATAAATCGCAAAGCAATCGGCTTTATCGCCTTGCCGGAATATCCTGAAATGCTTGAATAACCTGCAATATTGGGCTGAATCATCCCCTCAGTATTTAATCCCGTAATGCTCTTGACCGTATTAATCGCTGCAATTCCATCCGCCCCGCCTTCAAGTGCCGCCCGTGCCGGCACTGTCATATCCGTGATATTCGGCGTCATTTTTGCCAAAATTGGCAGGCTTGTTCCTCTTTGTACCGCTTGACAAAACGACTTGACCAAAACAGGATCAACACCTACGTCTGCTCCCATTGCTTCTTTAGCCATTTGCGGGCAGGAAAAATTGCATTCGATAAGATCGACCGCCGCCTCTTCACACAAACGAGCCAGTTGCGTCCATTCTTCTTCTGTTTCACCCATAATAGAAGCTACAATAACTTTTTCCGGAAAATCCTGTTTAAGCTTCTTAAGCGCCAATAGATTTTCTGCCAACGGATGATCCGAGATTTGCTCCATATTGCGAAACCCGACAAAAGCAGCGCCTTCCTTTTCTGTGCTGTCAAACCGCGGTGAAACCTCCTGGGGCTGATAAAAGCCAATGGTTTTAAACACCACACCACCCCAGCCAACCTGCAACGCTCTTGCACACATTTCGTAATCAGCTGCAATACAGGAAGAAGACAAAAAAAACGGATTTTCACAGACAACTCCACAAAATTCAATTCTCAAATCAGCTGTCTTTATCATATTTTCTCCTCCCGCATAAGGAATCGTTTTACCTGTGCGGCAATTTCCTTCCCCTTCTTAACAGCAAAAACTTCTCCACCCGCATCACTCAGCAATTCTCCTGTAACAAAAACCCGCATCTTTTCCAAACCATACGGCTGCAGCCATTTGACATAACGCTTTGAAGAAATGATTCCTGCATCAAACTCCGCATAATTCAAATCCATTTGCTTTGTTGGTAACAGCTTAACCAGAATACCCATTTCTTTAATCAAGCTCAGTTCACTTTCAATTGTATGCTGCTCTATGCGACGCATCGATTCAATCTCCAAATTTTGCGGACTTTTATGCGGCCCGTCTATATACATTGTTACCTTTACACCCTGTTTAACAAGTTCAGCTGCCGCTGTCATGCCCGCAGGTCCGGCACCCAATATTACAACGGCTTTCCCGCAGCTCGGAACACATTGCGGCAAACAATGATGTTTTTTAGCATACCCTGCTAAATGTTTTTGCAGCAAGGGAATATCAACCGCTTTATCAATACGCTTGCGAATGCAGGCATTTTGACAATAAGCAGAGTCCTTACAGCTTTCTGCACAACTTTCTGCCAGGATATTATTTGCCAAAACGCTCCGAGCAGCTCCGGCAACATTTTGAAAAAAAAGTGAACGGATGAATTTATCCGGTCGGTTTTGCGCCGGACAGGCTTTGCTGCACGGTGCATCATAGCATAAAAGACATCGGCTGACCTCCTGCCGAATTGTAATATCACTGGCCTTCTGCATATTCATCCTCCTCTTGGCAAACAAGCATCCCTACACTTTGCGGCCTGCACATTTAACGAAATTGCCCCAGCCTGCTTTGCCTAAAAATTCTCCATTTTTATATACGAGTCGTCCCCGCGAATACGTTTCCGTAATATATCCCTTGAGCTGTACACCCTCCCAAATTGTATAATCACAGTCGGAATGCATTTTTTCATTGGTAATCGTAAAATCCAGTTTTGGATTATAAAGCACAATATCCGCATCAAGCCCCGGGACAATAGCTCCTTTTTCAGTACAGCCAAAAATTTTTGCCGGATTCTTGCAGCAAACTTCAATTGCCTTATGAAATGAAATCCGCCCTTTATTGGCTTCACTCAGCATATACGGATAAAGATTCTCTATTCCCATACAGCCATTGGGAATCTTTGTAAAATCATCCTTGCCCCAATCTTTTTGTTTCTGATTAAACGGACAGTGATCCGTTGCCACGGTTTTAATATAGCCGCGTTTGATACCTTCCCACAAAGCATCCTGACTAGCCTGCCCTTTCATCGGCGGTGAACAAACAAAATTACGGCCATCTTCCCGTTTATAAACATCAGATGTGAAATTCAGATACTGCGGACACGTTTCCGCATAAATTGTATAGCCTTGATTTACCGCTTCTTCCACGGCCTGCATGCCCTCTTCATTAGCCAAATGAACAATATAAAGTGGTGCCTGCAGCGTTTTAGCCCAGTGAATTGCCCGCTTATCAGCTTCCGCTTCAACCGCTTCCGGCCGACTCAGATAATGATACCAGGGACTTGTCTTTCCCTCTGCTAAAAATCGTTCAACATTCATATCAATAACATCCGGATTTTCAGCATGTACGGCAATTAATGCCCCTGTTTCTTTAGACCGCTGCAACGCTTTATAAATATCGGCATCATTCATCATCAGCCCGTCTTTTTTATAAACCATAAACAGTTTGTAGCTAGGCAGTCCGGCAGCAATAGCTTCCGTAAACTCTTCAAGAACGGCCGGCGTCAGATCCGTCAGAGCGACATGAAACGAATAGTCTACACAGGCCTTCGGATCACATAAAGCCTGCCGCGGTTCGACTGCCTCCCGAATGCC
>Ga0172378_10006738_pt1 | contig 10709 bp, 11 predicted proteins | sample GrowelOW332metaG_FD_119755 | JGI IMG/M metagenome (GOLD analysis project Ga0172378, IMG submission 119755) | Groundwater microbial communities from an aquifer near a municipal landfill in Southern Ontario, Canada - Pumphouse #3_1 metaG | ecosystem: Environmental > Aquatic > Deep subsurface >... | reverse complement strand
CGCACTTTCTGGCAATTTGCCTCTGTATGGGGCAACAACGGATTCTTTATATTCTTCGGCTGCTTGAACGGGATCAAGATTTGCCACCATTAAGTTTGGCACCGCTTCAATAGCAACGCCATGGCCATTTAATTTTGTTTCAAATACATCTTGCAAGTTAGAAGCCGGATCCGTACTCACAAGAAAAACTTTTTTACCTTGGTCAGCAAGGTTTACGGCCGTCGCACAAGCCGTAGATGTTTTGCCAACGCCACCTTTACCAGTATAAAATAAATATTTTGTTAAATCAACATTTTTAGGTGTGAAATTTTTGTACATTTCATGCCTTCTTTCTCATATGAATCTTTGTTCATATCACTTATTAATCATATGATATACGCTTAGGGGCTTTTTGTCAAGGCTTTTTATTAATCCTTAAGTTTAGAATGATTTTAATTATCCTTGCTTTTTAAGATCAAAAAAAAGTGAATACATCCGCATTTTCACGCTGCGTTGCATTCACTTAAGGTTCTATCCCTTATTTTTAGATTACTTTAAATCGGTTGGCCCACATTTTCTTTTGATGTTTTATTTCAATTCCTAACGCAACACATAAGACGAGTGCAAAACCAAGATAGCCATCCACCAAGGAATTGCTTGTCCCATAAATAACAATGATCCCTTGCGTTAAACTGGCTAAAACAGCTGTAAAACAGAGTAATTGGTACGCTGTTTTATTAATGAGCTTAATCCTGAAGAGAATTTCACTCATCTTACTGATCACCACAAAGGCAATTGGAATCATAAAAGCCCCCACCATATAGATTGAATAAACACCATGTGAAAAATATTCATAGACCACTCCCAAAATTAATAAGAACAGACTTACTACAAAATAGGCTTGCTTTTTTTTAAGAAATATAGACAATATCACTCACCTCTCTTTCTTCAAACGTATTACCATTGGTTGTTGGATTATTAAGCACTTCTCCATTATAATATATGGTACTTGATCCACCACCATCTAAATTATAGGCTTCTGTACAGCCTAGAGATTGCATAAATGTGGCTAATTCTGATAGAGAGACCCCAGTCGATGCATCTGTTCTACCATCTACTACCACAAATACATAATGATTTTCACTGATCTCTCCAATCGCCGTTCTTGGATTAACTAAGGTTCTTGCATTATCCTCTTCATCTGTACTTGCAACACTTATTTCTCCATCTTCTACTAACCCCGGTCCAAAATTTAAAACATTATAAGCGCCATTAGCCACTAATTCTTCTGCTGTGATATCCCCTTCTTGAATAGTATCCATTGTGCCATCTTCATAAATGACTAAATCTTCTTGATCGGATGATTTCATCGTTGATCTTAATAATTCACCATTTCTAATGACATACCCTTCACTTTGAACGCCATAGAAATCACCATTAATGGCGAGCGTTGCCCCCACGCTTTCTGCAATGGTACTCGTTGTTTCTGTTATATTTGAGCCATAGGTATTATCTGCTAAGGCCGTATAAATTGAATCATTTTCTCCCAACACAATATCTGCAATATAAAAATCAGAATCATATTGATGATCTGTACTAATGGTAATACTGGTTTGACTTGCCTCACTGTCATCCTCATTACTAACAGCATCCGAGGTAACTGTGCTACTATTATTGGCACTAACCACTTCCACACTTTGGTAACTTTGTTGAAGCACAAAGGTATTTAAAAAGATATATACCGTAAACGCTAAAACAAGGATGACGTAAATTACTGGATAATATCTTCTTTTACGCATTTTTTTTGCCTCTTTCTAAAAACAATATTCTTTTGAATTAATCCATTGATAATAAATAAGCTCATTTCAACAAGTACTTTGCTGACTAACGCATTTAAGCCAATCGTTTGTGTTAAAACCGTTAGTAATAAACTATTCACAAGCAAAACACTCCCAGCAAGCGCTGCATATTTCAAAGCAGCAATATGCGTTTTTTCGTCACTTTTAAAAACATATTTACGATTAATGGTAAAATTCAAACTTGCTGAGACGATTCTTGCTAAAATATTGGCTCCAATTACACTAAATGTGCCTAAAAAAAGACTATAGAGTACAAAGTCAACGGCAAAACTGATTAATGATGAAGACGCAAATTTTAAAATTTCAAGATAAATTTTAAAAGAATCTTTAACCGCATTAAAATGTGAGCCTTGATTATTATCGTGATAAATCGTTTCAATTGGTATTTCAATGATTTCTTTTTTAAGTTTTGCAAAATCAATTAACACATTCATTTCATAGTCATAGGCCTCGCCTTGAATGGTAATCATTGGATCAAGATTAGAAGAACTAAAGGCTCTTAATCCTGTTTGGGTGTCGCTCACATGGGAACCTGTTACGCGATCAAATACTTTAGCTGTAATTTGATTTCCTAAACGCGACCGTAATGGCACATTATCCTGCTTAAATGTCCGCTTTCCAAGAATCAGGGCAGCTGGATTTTTTTTAGCTTCATCGCCAATTCGGATAATATCTGTCACACTGTGTTGACCATCTGAATCACAGGTCACAACAACAAAAGGTTTTTTAAAATGACTCAAGGTTTGAAATCCCCTTTTTAGGGCATAGCCTTTGCCATGATTTTGAGGATATTGCACAAGATAAACCTCCTCTAGTTGATCAAATATTCTATGATACGCAGGCCCTGATCCATCGTCAATTACGACGATATTAACCTGTTTTAAAGTCAATTGTTGGACAAGTTCAATTAAGCGTTCATCTGGTTTATAAGCTGGAATAATGACATAAGTCTTCATCAATGTTCTCCTTTCATTCTTTCTTCATATTGATTAGTATAGAACTCCTACCTAAAACCAGCCTAAAAAAGCATCATGCGTACCGTCATCTTTTTTTGACATTAAAAAAGGAAGTACTATTAGTACTTCTTTTTTTAATGAATGGGATAAATTGATCGCTATTCCTGAAAATTCGTGGTTTTCCCCTTTTAAAATGCTTTTTTTAAAAGAACATATGCTGATGATCAATTGTTAAACAGCTAAAATCAGCGTATTCGTTAAAAACAGCAATCCCGTTTTCTTTAAGTAAGCGTGCTGTTATGCCTTCTCCTGGAATTAATTTTTCAGAAAAAGTGCCATCGTAAATCTTTTGTGATCCACATGAGGGACTTTTTTCTTTTAAAATCGCAAAAAAACAATGGTTTTCTTTTGCCTTTTTTAAAGCCATTTCCGCCCCTTTTAAATAATAAGCGGTGACTTCCTCTCCTATTGCATTCATCACTTTACCATCAATAATTTCCGCTGGATCTCTTGGAGTTGGAAGCCCTGCATCTTCTTCTGAACAAAATAAAATCAGATGATGACCCACAAATTCTGGGCGTCTGGCTAAATTTTCACAGGTTTTTCCATTATATCGACAATTTCTTCCCGCTAAACAGGCTGATATTAATATATTCATAATTAATTTCCTTGTTTTTTATGATTCTTTGACTGCTTTTTTTCGATTTTGTTGTTCTATATAAATCAAAAGAACACTGATATCCGCCGGTGAAACCCCTGAAATACGGGAAGCACGTCCAATGGAATCGGGTTGAATTTCTAATAATTTTTCTTTCGCTTCGTTTCTTAACCCTGAAATGAGGTTATAATCTAATGTACTGGCTATTTTTTTGTTTTCCAATTTTTTAAATTGATGCACTTGTTGAATTTGTTTTTTGATATACCCTTCATACTTAATCTGAACTTGTACCTCTTCTTTAACTTGTTCCGAGAGTTCGATTCGTTCTGGATCAAAAGACGCGGTGTTTTCATAGGTTATTTCTGGGCGTTTTAAAAGCTCTGCAATCGGATACCCATTATTAATAGGAGTGCTTGAAATTTTTTCAAAAATGTCATTGTTTTCTGGTGTTGGTTTAACAATCACATGTTTTAAGCGTTCTTTTTCTAAACGAACCTGCTCTTTCTTTTTTTCGAAGCGTTCATATCGCTCATCTGAAATAAGCCCTAATTGATGCCCGATTGGGGTTAAACGGACATCAGCATTATCTTGTCTCAATAATAAGCGATATTCCGCCCGTGAAGTCATCATGCGATAAGGTTCATTGGCCCCTTTGCCTTTGGTAATAATATCGTCAATTAAAACACCAATATATGCTTCAGAACGATCTAATACTAAGGGTTTGGCTTTTTTAATTGCTTGTACTGCGTTAATTCCAGCTACCAAGCCTTGGGCAGCAGCTTCTTCATAGCCCGAGGTCCCATTAATTTGACCGGCAAAAAAAAGGCCTTGAACATCTTTGGATTCTAGACTCGCTTTTAAGCGGGTTGGGTAAATACAATCATACTCGATGGCATAAGCCGTTCGCATAAATTCAACGTGTTCGAGTCCTTCTAAGGAACGATATAATTCAATTTGAACTTCTTCTGGTAAGCTAGAAGAAAGGCCTTGCGCATAAATTTCATTGGTATGTAAGCCTTCGGGTTCCATAAAAATTTGATGTCGATCTTTATCTGCAAATCGCACAACCTTTGTTTCAATGGATGGACAATACCGGGGACCTACTCCAACAACATCTCCCATAAAAAGGGGGGAGCGATGCATGTTTTTTTTGATAATTTTGTGTGTCTTTTCATTGGTATAACATAAATAGCATGGTTCCTGTTCAATATCAATTGATTCCGTTTCAAATGAAAAAGGCACTATTTTTTCATCGCCATCTTGACGAATCATTTTTGAAAAATCAATGGTTTTTTTATCCAACCGTGCAGGTGTCCCTGTTTTAAAGCGGCGTAATGGAATGCCTTCTTTTTCCAAAGACTCAGATAATTTCATTGCTGGGAAAAGACCATTTGGACCGCCGTCATATTGGACTTCGCCAATAAAAATACGGCCTCTTAAATAGGTTCCTGAACAAATGACTGCCGCTTTACACGGATAAATGGCACCCGTTTGGACTTCTACACCTGTTATTTTGCCATCTTCTGTCACAATTTGAGTCGCTTCTTGTTGTTTTAATAATAGATTTGGCGTGTTTTCGATAATTTCTTTCATCCTAAATTGATACGCTTTTTTATCAGATTGCGCTCTAAGCGAATGTACTGCTGGTCCTTTAGCTGTATTCAGCATCCGGCATTGGATCATGGTTTGATCAGTGACCTTCCCCATTTCACCGCCTAATGCATCAATTTCTCGCACTAAATGGCCTTTACCTGTTCCCCCAATAGCCGGATTACACGGCATTAATGCAACTGAATCTAAATTAATAGTAAGCAAGAGGGTGTGATAACCAAGCCGAGCAGATGCTAATGCCGCTTCGACGCCAGCATGCCCTGCGCCAATTACAACGACATCATAATCGCCACCATAATAACTCATCGTTTATCTCTACTTTCCAATGCAAAAATTTTTAAAAATTGCATTAATAATATCATCTTCGACGACTTTTCCCGTAATCTGTCTTAAATTTTCTAATGCATCTCGAAGATCAATCGAAATGAGTTCTAAGGGTAACTTAAGTGAAATGGTATGCAACGCATTTTCTAATGCCGTTGCCGTCGTTTCTAGTAATTGAACATGTCGTATATTGGTAATAATATAATCAGCGTCTTGACTGACCAATCCGCTTGTCACTTGTTGAACCATCATATTGCGTAAGGTCTCAACCCCTTGGTCTGTTTTAAGTGACATGGGTAACCATTCGTCGGATAAGGTTTCTGCTGTTTGACAGAGATCTGTTTTATTAGCAATCAGAACCGTTTTTTTATCTTTTAAAATGGCTAATAATTTTTCTTCTTCTTCAGATAATGGTTTGGAGGCATCGCGCATAAAAAGAATAAGCGTCGCTTTATCAATTAAAGCTCGTGCTTTATCAACCCCCATTTTTTCAACAATATTATCGGTTTGACGGATTCCTGCTGTATCAATAATTTTAAAAGGAATGCTCTGAATATTAATATATTCTTCAATAACATCGCGTGTCGTGCCTGGGATATTTGTCACAATGGCTTTATTTTCCATCAATAAATAATTCAGCAAACTGGATTTTCCAACATTCGGTTCGCCTAAAATAGCCGTCGTGATCCCTTCACGGTAAATTTTGCCTGTTTCAGCTGTCGCTAAAAGTTTTTTTATTTGCTGCAATACTTCTTCACACCGCGCTGTTAAAAAAGACATACTGACCGTTTCAATATCAAATTCTGGATAATCAATATTGGCTTCAATATGCATCATCATATCCATTAAAATCGCATCAATCTCATTGATTTTTTCCGAAAGATGTCCTTCTAATTGTCCCATTGAATAATTTAAACTTTGTTCTGTTTTAGCTGAAATAACATCCATGACTGCTTCGGCTTGTGTTAAATCTAAACGGCCATTTAAAAATGCCCGCTTCGTAAATTCACCCGGTTCAGCAAGGCGCGCCCCTTGTTTTAAAACCATTTTAAGAATTTTTTGTAGAGGTACAATCCCACCATGACAATTAATCTCAACAACGTCTTCGGCTGTATATGAAAAAGGCTTATTCATTTTTGAAACGAGGACTTCATCAATAGGCTTTTCTGTTTCTGGGTCAACAATATAGCCATAAAACAGTTTGTGACTTTCTGCTGTTGTTAAAGGCTTGCCTTTTTTTTGCTGAAACAACCGTTCTGCAATGGGCACCGCTGCTTGACCACTGATTCGAATAATACCAATCCCTGCGCCACCCATACCGGTCGCAATTGCCGCAATTGTATCTTCATCATAGATTTTTATCATTTGTCTCCTATATCAAAAAAGGCCACTTGCACAAAGTGCATTGTGGCCCTTTTATTATTCTTTTAATCCAATCACCACGCGACGATAAGGTTCATGTCCTTCACTAAAGGTATAAACTTCTTCATTATCCTGTAAATGTGCATGAATAATGCGTCGTTCTGCTGGATTCATTGGCTCAAGGGCCATACGTTTTCCATAGCGAATGGCTTTGCCTGCCATTTTATCTGCTAATTGTTCTAAAGTTTTTTCTCTTTTTTCACGATAATTTTCAGTATCCAGAATCACTCTGTAATAGTGATCTGCATTTTTATTGATAGCCAAACTGACTAAGTATTGAAGCGCATCTAAGGTCTGTCCACGTCGTCCAATAATTAAGCCCATTTTTTCACCCGAAATATTAACATACAAATTAATATCTTCTAAGTGTGTTGTGACCGTCGCTTCAATCTTCATCGCTTTGAAAATATCATTTAAAAATTTTTCAGCAGTGTTTCCGATGGTATTAATTTGTACCATTTCAATAATGGCCTCTTTTTTACCAAAACCTAAAAAACCATTTTCTGGTTTTTGAATCACCTCAAAGGTGACTTCTTCTTGTGTTAATTCCATTTGTGCGAGGCCATTTACAACAGCCTCATTAACGGTTTTTCCTGTTGCTTTCATTTTATTTCTCCTGCTTTTCTTCTCTTTGTGGAATTTTAGTAATCGTATTCCTCACTACTTTTTTATTAGACGCAGGTTTGGTTGAAAGTTTTGTCTTTTCTTTAACAGTTGGAACAGCTCGTCCTTGCTGTTGTGCTGCCATTTTTTCGCGCGTTTCAGCTTGCATTTTACGCTGTTCTTTTTTTTGTTTTTTTTCTTCTCGTTCGGCTTCTTCCAAACGCTTTTCCGCTTCTTCTGGTCGTAAAGGTTCATACGGTTTACGTAACATGAAATATTGTTGAACAAGGGTAAATATATTTTGAACAACCCAATATAACGCAACCCCAGCAGGCATTCTCATTGCTGCCCATCCAATAAATAATGGCATAATATATAACATCATTTTTTGGGTTTTTTGTTGCTGTGGATCTCCACCTTGTGCACCTGTCATCATCTTTTGAGTGATAAACGTAAAAACAACACAAAAAATTGGTAAAATATAATAAGGATCTGCTTCACCAAGCGTTGGAATCCATAAAAACGGTTGTGAAACCGCCGTTGTATCTCCATTAATAAAAACATAAAGTTGCGGATTACGCAACGCACCAAATAGAGAATAAATAATTGGCAACTGTAAAAGTAATGGTAAACACCCTGCTAAGGGATTTATTTTGTAGAGTTTATACAGTTTTGTGGTTTCTTGATTTAATTTTGCAGAATTATTTTTGTATTTTTTTTGAAGCTTTTGTAATTCAGGTTGTAAAGCCTGCATTTCTTTCATAGACTTGGTTTGTCGGATATTTAAAGGTAAAATACAAAATTTCACCAGTAACGTAAACAAAATGATAGCAATACCATAATTGTTTACTAATTGATAGATTTGAAATAAAACAAATCCAAATGCGTTATATAAAACACTCATATAAGCTCCTTTAATGATTTTTGAACCTGTTAAGGTACAGGATCGTAACCACCCTCATGAAAAGGATGGCATTTTAAAATTCTTCTAATACCAAGAGAAGATCCTTTGAAAACACCGTATCGCTGAATTGCAATATAACAATATTCCGAACATGTAGGTAAAAAACGACATGTTTTAGGTAAAAATGGTGATATCGCCATTTGATAAAATCGAATTAACAAACAAAAAATTTTTTTCATTTTACGACTCCCCATCAGATTTTAAGAGGTGCTTTCGATAACAGAGATGAATAAACGCCTTCTCGAGCATCTGATAACTCAAATCTAAGCAATTTGGTTTCGCGATAATCAGTAGATCATAACCTTGTTTCACTTTTCCGTCATTTAAACGTACAATATCTTTTAAACGTCGGCGTATTTTATTGCGGTCGACAGCTAAATTAGAAACCTTTTTGCTGACGACGATACCCAAACGATTAGTATCTGTCCCATTTTTAACAAAATACATCACAAGATTACGATTGCCAAAAACATTTCTTTTCTGGTATACATAGTCGAAGTCTTTCCGCTTTTTTAACATCACTAACTTTGCCAAAGGAAACTCCTTTATCATAACATCCATCATTTTAATGTGTTTAACATTATCAATTTTTCAATGAATAAGGAATCCTTATTCATTGTTTGGTGAAGTAAAACAGCTCCGTCCGGAGCTGTTTTACTATGCTGATAATTTAGTTCTTCCTTTTAATCTTCTGTTTCTTAAAATATTACGACCACTTTTTGTTGCCATTCTTTTACGAAAACCATGTTCTCTTTTACGTTGTCTTACTTTAGGTTGAAATGTCATTTTCATGTGCATACACCCCCTTCTTTATAGAATCTAAGTTTTTATTTTTATTAAAAAGCAGATAAAGACTATCAATAATAAATTATAGTCGTTTTTAAAATAAATGTCAAGAAAATTCATTTTTTGTTTGATTAATCAACTGTATTTTGTTATACTATACACATATCAACATTTATTAACAGGTTTGGTATAACTTTATCCACAGTATCCACATTTAATCCCCAATTTGTTAGAAAATTGTGCATAACCGTGTTTAAATTCAATAAATACTTTTTTTTCCTTGATTTAAGCCATTATATCTGTGGATAATTTTTTTTTTATTATAAACAGACCTGTTCTCAGTTTTTCTTTTTTTTTGTCTATTCACAAAAAATATAAACTTTCTGTGCAAAAATTGCTGATAATCCTATAATTAATATTCCCTTAAGTTTACAACTTAAGGATTGGAGGTCCTTGTGGATAATACTTTAAAAAATACTTGGCAAACTGTTTTACAACGGATTAAACCGGAAGTTACGTCAGTCAGCTTCAATACATGGTTTAAAGATCTAGCCCCCCTATTGTTCAAAGATAACATTTTATACTTACAATGTGAAAATGACTTTAATAAAGATGTCATCACCAGCCGTTATTTACCTTTATTGGTTAATGCAGTCTATGATGTCCTACAACAAAAATGTGATGTTAAAATTGTGCTTTCTTTAGGGGAAATTGAAAGTAGCGCTTTTAGACAAACGGATGACGAAGATTCCTTATACTTAGACCGTTCGCCCATGTTGCCTGTCACCAATATGAACCCTAAATATACTTTTGAAAAATTTGTTATTGGCGAAAATAATCGCTTTGCGCATGCGGCCTGTGTCGCTGTTGCAGAATCGCCATCGGAACGCTACAACCCTTTATTTATCTATGGGGGCGTTGGTTTAGGCAAAACACATTTAATGCAAGCCATTGGCAATCATGTTTTATCGACGGCACCTGATAAAAAAGTTAAATATGTTTCTTGTGAAACCTTTACAAATGAATTTATTAATGCCATTCAAAAGAAGAATAATTTAGATTTTAGAAATACCTATCGCAATGTCGATATCTTACTCATTGATGATATTCAGTTTTTAGCTGGAAAAGATGGAACTCAAGAAGAATTTTTTCATACTTTTAACGCGCTACATCAAGAAAATAAACAAATTGTGATTAGTTCCGATCGTCCGCCAAAAGAAATTCAAAACTTAGCCGAACGCTTGCGTTCCCGCTTTGAAATGGGCTTAATGACGGATATTTCCGCGCCAAATTTTGAAACCCGTATTGCTATTTTACGAAAAAAAGCCGAAACCTATAATGATAATATTCCAAATGATGTACTCAGTTATATTGCAGATAGCATCCATTCGAATATTCGAGAATTAGAAGGCGCCTTAACCACAATTGATGCCTATTCTAAGCTTCATAAAGCCGAAATTAACATGGAAATGGCAAAAGCTGCTTTAAAAGATATTTTAAAAGAAAAAGAAAATATTATTATTAATTCAAGCTATATTAAGGAAATG
>Ga0172378_10006736_pt1 | contig 10710 bp, 7 predicted proteins | sample GrowelOW332metaG_FD_119755 | JGI IMG/M metagenome (GOLD analysis project Ga0172378, IMG submission 119755) | Groundwater microbial communities from an aquifer near a municipal landfill in Southern Ontario, Canada - Pumphouse #3_1 metaG | ecosystem: Environmental > Aquatic > Deep subsurface >... | reverse complement strand
GATAAAGAAAAGTTAGAAGTTAGTAGCATAGAAAAAGGTTTGAAATTCATTGCGGAAATAGCTAAAAGAAACGAAATGAAATTAAAAAAATCTTTTGCACCGAAAGCTTACGCCGAAAGATATCCACATAACCAACAAGCTGTGTTGCGTGGAAAAGAAGAATTTGCTCCTATTGATAATGAGTTTGATGATGAAGAATATGATTTTATCGAAAACGAACTTAGTTGTAACATTATCACTAGACTTATGGGTGAAGACTTTAATTTAGATGAAAAACAAGGTCAAAATAAGCTAGATGCATTACGACAACAAGCTACAACTATTAAAGGTGCTATTGCAATTGCCGAACCTATCGTATATTTTTATGATGTGGCACTCAATAATGACAATTCTATAGCATATATAAATGTACAACAAGTACTAAATGACAAGTTCTTAGGAAAAATATTACCTGTCCAATATTATTCGGTAGCCGAAAGTAGCGAACGAATAACCAAACTTAACCTTCTTGCTATTAAACAAGTTGTTAAAGATTGTGACGATAACCCCGAACTATCATTTGCTATCAAGATTAGTTGTCGTTTAGTTGCTAGAAAGGATGCTTTTGACAAATTAATAAAAGCAGCCCAACCAAAAAATGATAATTTAATAATGGCTTTTGATTGTTCATTATTAGAATTATTAGGAAAAGATGGCGAAAATGCAATAAATTCATTAAAACAACAAGGTATCAAAATTATGATAGATGATACCGAGAATGCAAGCTTACGAGTACTAACCGAATATCCTATCGACTTTTTAAGGTTTGATTCGAGATATTACAATCTAGATAATCCTGCTACTTTATCTCATTTGGATATGCTAACAGGTTATGCCGCTGTTCAAGCTATTGTGGCAACAAGTCAATATGTAAATACAACTAAAGAAGTAGATACAATGCAAAAACACGGAGTAATGGTAATTCAAGGTTTTGCAGTAAATAAGCCACAAAGAATACTAAATAGTGCAAAAAAGAGAATAAAGTTACTAAAACCATTCAAGTAATAATATATTATAGTATTAAGAAATAAATGTTCATATAAAATGAACTTTATTATAGAAAACGTTTACAAATGTGAGGTCAAAAAGAGTGCAACATAAAAATGTTAATGATGGTCAATGTTTTTAGTTGTATTGCCAAGATGATATTGTTTTGGCATAAGGGATAGTCGTGATTACCCCTCATCTATTCTCGAATATACATTGCATAAGGTTTGACTGAACGAACAAAAAAATCTAATATTAATAAAAGGAGATCAAACAAAAATGAAACACATGAAAAAATCATTATTTATTTCTACAGTTATGATGGTTGTGTTATTGGTAGCTGCTTTATCTACAGCAACCTTCGCTTGGTATACAAGCAGTAATACAGTTACCGTTTCTGAAGCAACAGTTAACTCAGCAGCCGCTAGTGGTGCTAACATCGCAATCGGTTGGGTAGACAATGCCCCAATCGGTGCTAACAACATTGAATTTAAAGTTAACGAGACAGCTATTAATCCTATGGTTCCTACCCTTGGTGGCGCTATTTTAGCTAAAGCTGATACATATCTTACAGCTACACTTTCAAATGGTGAACTTGCTAACCCAACAGGTGCTGCAGTTTATCAAGCAGTAAGCGCTACTGATGCTCAAAATTTCTATGTAATCAATTATAGTGCTAGAGCAACTAATATCGTATTTTCTAGTACAGTAACTGGTGAAAATGCAGCTAGATTAAGAATAGCTATTTTTAGAGGAGACGGCGTATGTGTATACACAAATGCAGGCTTCTATACAGGTGCTATTGATGCTGCTATACCTAGAGCTTATTCAGATGCTATAGCTTCTGATGCTGCTCCAGCTGGCTGGGCAGATGATTATAGTAATAATAATCCAGACAATGGTACAACTGCTTTTTCAACAACTAATACTGATGTAGCTGCTCCAACAGCAGTTGCTGGTACAGCTCCACTTTTCCAACAAAATAGATTTTGGGCAGCAGCTCAAGTAGGTCAAGCTAGTCCTCAAGCATTAATGGTAGAACCAGTTGATTGGTTAACTAACTACGCAATTTATTCTTCTACTTCTGATGTATTTACAGCAGTAACCGCCGTAGCTCCTAGTTTCGCTCATTATGTATTAGGAGATGGTGCTGCAGTTGGAAATGAAGCTTACAATAGAGCTCCTTATCTTACAGCTCATACTGTATACACATTATCTGCTGCACAACCTGAAAAACTAAATGTTTCTGCTACTGCAGCTCCTGCAATCCAAGTAGCTACAAACTTAGCACAATGTACTGATGGTATTACTGGTATTTCTCAATCTTATACCGTAAGAGCTTGGTTTGATGGTCCTACACAAGTTGATGCATTTGGTGGCAAAGCTGCTACATTTGCAATAACTGCTACATCTAATCCAGTTTAATAAATAAAAATTACTAATAAGCTATAATAATTTATAGTCTTATAAAGACCATCTTAAATGACAAACTCCTATCCAAGGTTTTCCTTGGGTAGGAGAATGCATTAATAACATAATATAAAATACAAATATTAGGGAAAAAAATAAATATTTTAGATTTTCCCGTTGTGCAAAAGAAAAAAATAATACAAACTAATATAAAGAATGGGGAATTTCTGCATAACAGGAAAATAAAAAATTAGTGTTCCTCGGAAAACTTAAGGAGAACTATGAAACAACAAACAACTCAAAAGAAAAAAATTATTGACATTGTAATTACTTGTTTAGAGGCTGTCATCGTAATATTTGCGATAACACTAAGCGCTATAGTAATTGCTAACCCGATTACTTCTAGTACTGAAGTATCTAAAGGAAATACCAAATTATTGCCTGTTTTATCAGAATCAATGAATGGTACTGATGAATTTTACGAAGCAAATCCAGAATTTGCTAAAATTGGTAAATTCCAAAAAGGCGATTTGATTATTGCTAATAATCCAGAGAAAGCTGAACCTTTGGTAATTGGTGATATGATAACTTATGTAGGCAATGTCGCTGGAACGCAAGCTCTTATAACTCATAGAATAGTTGCTATTACTACAAATGATGATGGCGTTGCAACAGAATATATCGTACAAGGTGATAACAGAGTTACCAATCCACGTACCGAACAAGTAGCTGCAGGTGATGTACTTGCCGTTTATAATTATAGTTTAGGTGGCGTAGGTGGTGCGATAAATTGGTTACAGAATTCTACCAACTTTTTACTAGTAGTAGTACTACCACTTATTGCATTGTTTATCTATAATATAGTAGCTTTCGTTCTTATGATTACTAAAGCAAAAGCAGCTAAGCAATTAGAAGAAAATGCTAGTGTAAATGCTATTGATGAAGAAAAATTAAAACAAAAAGCTGTAGAAGAATATTTAGCTAGTCAAAAGAAAGTAGAACCTATAGATGATGGTGATAAAGTTGCTCCTGCTAAAGTTACTCCTGCTAAAGTAGTTTCTGTTGAAGTAGCTCCTGTTGAAGTAGCTCCTGCTAAAGTTGCTCCTGCTAAAGTTGCTCCTGCTAAAGTTGCTCCTGCTAAAAAAGCACCAGTTAAAAAGGCTCCTGCTAAAGTAGCTGAAACTAAAAAAGAAGATAATAAAGAAAATAAATAATAATTTCTAATATAATATATAATAGGTGTAAAATTGGCAAAGAAAAAAAATAAAGGTGCTGATGATATTTTAGAAAATAACATAAACAAAAGTACTGATAAAACCATTGTTAAGCACGCTGATACCAATCCTGATAAATATCAATATATTGTTAATAATACTAAGGCTAGGCGAGCTACCAAATATAGAAATGTCGTAATTGTTACGGCTATAGTCGTTGTTATCGTTTTAATAATATCAGCAATTATATTTGGTGCGTATACTATGATACAAGTAAATAGCTTTAAGGTCTTTGTCGATACTGAGGGCAATCAGATTTTATCATTATCTACAGATAAAAACTTTGTCCCTCCCAATGATGGTTCGCAAATACTTAATGTCAGCGGGCCTGAGAATATGGACAATACCACTTTAGCTAGTGGCAAAAGCCAAACCGATACACCTACGATTGAAGATAGGTTAGAAACTATTTTGAATACAGATGGATTTGAATGTGATAGCAATGATAGCTTCATTGCTTCTACATTTTATCTAAAAAACATAACAACAGAAACACAATCATTTACTGAACAACTTGCCCTTAAAGAAGTTAGTCAAAATATTGATTCTGCTTTGCGTGTTATGCTCGTTAGAAATAACGATATAATTGTTTATGGCAAATATGACATAAACGAAGAAACAGGAGAAAAGATACCTGTTAGAGTAGTTCCACTACCTAATAATGAAATTTATCCTGCTATTACAATTGAGGAAAAAACCACCACTGATGGTTTACCTATATACAAAATAAGCCAACCTAACTCAAATGATGCTGAAACAAATGATTGGTACACCGAAGATTTCTATAATACCTCTGATATTTTTCATAATGAAAATATTACATTAGAACCAGGGGAAGTAATTCGATACTCTTTTGTCGTTTGGTTAGAAGGTTGGGATAAAGATTGTATTGACGATAAACTATATGGAACAATACGAATGGATTTGTCGTTTATACAACAAGAACAAAAATAATATTGAAAAATATTAGGGGGTAATATCAAAATATTATTTATGAGGAGACATGCAAGCAAAATTTAAAAAAAGCAGAAAATCTTTTACATCTATAGCAGTATCATTTTTGATATTGATTTTAATGGTGTTAACATTGACTACTTCTACTTATGCTTGGTATAGTTCTATTAATCGTGCTAGAATACACGATATTACCTTTACTGCCGGGAGCAATGATACTGTTGCTGGTGATTTGTCTATTACTTGGGATCCACTATTAACTGGTACTTCTGTTCTTGACTTTAATACTATAAGTACCCAATTATCTCCTATGATTCCAAAATATGATTTATCTAAAGGAACTACTACTTTTCATCAGTTTATAAATAATGGTTTTTATTATACATATCAAAAACAAAATGACGAAAATGTTTGGGTTGTTGGTCGTGATGGTATTTATACAACTCCTTATATTTTGAATGGAACAGTCGCAAATCAAGAGTATTTCTATTTAGTAAATGTAAAAACTACTAAAACTCAGGATATAAATGCATACTATGATATAACGGGTATTATATCTGACCAACTAAAAATAGCTATATTCGTAGGTGATACCGAAGATGAGAATGATCTTGTTTTGCAAGGTATTATGTCTAATTCCGAACATATTCACTTTGGTGAATTATTCGAAGGCGATCCCGTTGGTGCGGCAACTACTATGAGTAATGCTTATTCTATTAGTGGAACTGTTGCTTTTACTATTCCCGCTGATAGCTATAAGGTTATCAAATTAGTAGCTTGGCTTGATGGTGTTACTATGTTAAACACTGATAGTGAAAATTCTTCTTCGTTTAATATTTATTTTGATGGAGTTGAAAATGAAATCTAGTATAAAAATAGCAAAAAATAGTGCTTTTTTTACATCAATAATAATATTAGTTCTTATTACTGTAGCGGTAAGCACATCAACTTTTGCTTGGTTTTCTGCAAGTAATATAGTTAATATAACTACTATCAGTTTTACTGCTAATTCTCAAAGTCAAGGTAGTGAAGGAATTATGTATATAAATTGGGATAAAGATGATATAGAACCCAATTTTATAATAAACTTCGCTGAACCCGAAAATTTAGACCCTATGATGCCTCTAAATAGTTTGAATTTTGGTAATACCGAACTAACGAATATGATGGATAATTTTACCACTTCTACTGAAAGTGAAGGTATCTATAATTCAGACGGATTTGACAATGTTATGCCTTATATGTTATGCAAAGAAGTAGCTGTTGGAGAAACCGCAATAAATGATTTCTATTTGCATAATACTAATGAGAATATGGCTATGAATGTCTCTCTTACATATACAATGGAAGGAGCTTTAGCTGAAAAACTTTGTATTGCTGTATTTGTTGATAAAAAATTACAATATGTACTATGCAATGAAGAAGTATACTATGGAGAAATAGAAGGAGGGACTGAGGTTGCTCAAACGCTATCTCAAGACCTAACTAATACAATAAACAACTCTTTTACTATTAATGCTAACGATAATGTTTGTATTAATATGGTTGCTTGGTTAAATGGTGTAACAATTAATAATGATGATATCGCAAAGAAAGTTACACTATCTAGTTTGCAATTTAGAGGAGCATACAAAAATTAATAAAAAGGAAGTTACTTTATGGATAAATTCGCACAATTTTTCTTAGAATTTTGTAAAATATTTTTTGGTGGTATATTAGGACTTTTTTATTCTGACCCGACTGTAGGTAATCGAGGCGGAATATTAGGCTCTCTAGTACAAATGTTTAACTTCCCTGAATATGTTGCTTTATTTAATGAATACAAAACTACTCTTTCTACTGGACAACTTATTGGAGCAATACTTTGTTTCCTTTTAGTTATTATTGTATTTTGCGTTTTATTATGGCTTATTATCCACTTTACCAGAAGATTATTAAAGAAAATGTTCGGCGACAAGGTGCTTAATCAAGATTTAGTAGATGAAATTAATACACTTAAAAAAGAACTTGTAAAAACTACAAGAGAAAAAGATAGAATACTTGGCTTAAAGGTAGCTTATCAAGGATATGATGTAACAGAAGGCGAGGAAGGCGAAGATACTTCAACAGCTAAAAAAGAAGGCGAAAGCCGTTTTTATAAGCTTACTGAAGTTGATGAGTATTATTTAGCTGAAGATTTCGTAGCTAGAGAATATGATGATTCACTTAACTTAGAACAAATTTGCGACCGTTTTCGTAACTATGCAGCTAACAATCCTGAAAGACCTTGGCGTAAACTTTATTATGAACCAAAGATAGTTAGACTTTTCTTTGCAAGTTTATCTACTACTAGATTGATTATTCTACAAGGTATATCTGGTACAGGTAAAACATCACTTCCAGAATGTATGGGGCATTTCTTAGATAATCCATCTACTATAGCCTCTGTACAACCATCTTGGCGTGACCGTACTGAATTATTCGGGTACTTTAATGAATTTACAAAGAGATTTAATGAAACAGAAGTTTTGAAGAATATGTACTCAGCTACTTTCAACGAAGATGTTTATATAACAGTACTAGATGAAATGAACATCGCCCGTGTAGAGTATTATTTTGCTGAAATGTTATCTATTCTAGAAATGCCATCTCGTGACCAATGGGTAGTTGACTTAGTACCTAGCGGCTGGCCTAGCGATCCAAAACATATACTTAAAGGGCGTTTCCAATTACCAGAAAATATGTGGTATGTAGGAACTGCTAATAATGATGACTCGACATTTGCCATATCTGATAAGGTTTATGATAGAGGTATGCCAATAAACATTAATAGCAAGGCTTCAGCATTTGATGCCCCTCTTACTAACACTTATCCAATAAACTACAAACGCCTTGAGGCATTATTCAAAAAAGCTCAAGAAGACCATAAAGTAAGTGAAGAAAATTTGAAAAAATTTGAAGACATGGACGATTATGTTATTGAACATTTCAGACTTGCGTTTGGTAACCGTATCGTAAAACAATTACGTGAGTTTGTACCTGTTTATGTAGGGTGTGGCGGAACTGAAATTGATGGACTTGATTATGTACTTTGTAATAAAATTTTGCGTAAGTTTGAATCTCTTAACTTAGCTTATATTCGTGATGAAGTAGATGACTATATTCAATTTTTAGATGATAACTTCGGCAAAGAAAATATGAATGAATGTAAAGAATACTTGAATCGTTTGAAAAAATTATTCTAATAACACATAAAGGAAGAAATGTCAACAAGCAATAAAAAATACGAAGAAATAATTTATCAAATAAACACTCTGCTTAAGCAAGGTGAACTTTACCCTAAATATATTGAAGATATTAATGCAGGAAAAAATGATTATAAAATCAATCAAGTTTATACAAAAAAGAATTATTCTACCGATTGGATAGACACCTTAGAAGATTGTATAGTCAATCTTGATACTATTGTGCGTAATCCTCGTAAATTTATTGTTATTGAAGAAGATATCGTTGATATCAGTTTAGCAAAAAGTATATCAGTTGAATCGGTTAAACATTTATCTCAACATACTAACTTAATTTCTACTGTTAAACCAGATGGTACAATAATTCCATCTAAAATTCTTAACACAAGTAAAGAAGAAAGTTTTGATATATATGAAAATCGTTTTATCTATACTTTACTACTAAAACTTCGTGATTTTATCGATAGACGTTTTAAGACTATTCAATCAGCTTTGTTACAAAGTGGTGAGATTGGTATAGAAATAGATAGTGAATTTGCTATAGACAACCATAAAGTTAATTATAAATTAGACACTTCGGCTAATTTCCCGTTTGATTCCGTAGTTAAGGGCAAAAGCACCCAACTAACCAATGTCGAACGTGTTTCTCGAATTAGTAGCGTTGTTAACGACTTCTTATCAAGTCCATTTTGTAAAGAAATGCGTTCTTGTGCCTTAATAAGACCACCAATTCAACGTACAAATGTTATTTTGAAAAATACAGATTTTAAGAAAGCTTTGGTACTTTGGCAGTTTATAGAATCCAATGAAAAATATGACTTCAATATAGAAACAGTTACCGAAACAACCGAGCTTAACCCTGTTTTATCGGATAAATATCGTGGGCTTATTTATCTTAATACTATACTAATTCAAAGTATTGCTGAAGCAAAGGGCGAAGAAACAGGCGGCGAACTTTTAAAGAAAGAAGAAATCACTCAAAGTGATGAGTATATAACTAAAAATATTGATGATTATGTTCCTGATGATTTCCCATTATTAAAAATGGAAATTGATGAGATTCATAGTATTTATCAAAAAGTAAGCACAGAAAAAACTCTTACCTTAGCACAAAGAAGTAAGATGAATTCGGCTATTGATAGATGTCTAAGACAATATCGTATTAATAAAGCAAAGGCGGACTCAATTTCACAAAAGAGGCTAATTGCCATTCAATTAGAAGAAGAAGAATTAGCTAAAAAATTAGCATTAAGAGAACAGAAATCTCTTGCTAGAAAAGATAGAATTGAAGAAGCCAGAAGAAGAATAGAAACTAAAAAAGAAGAAAAACAACGTGAAAAAGATTTACGTGAGAAAGTCAAAGAACGTAAACTTTTGGAAGTTAAGCAACATATTGAAGAAAAGCGTCTTGCTGAAGAAAGATTGCATTTTGAAAAAGTAAGAAAAGCTGAAGAAGCAAAAAAACTTGCTATTAAAAAAGCACAAGAAGAACAAAATGCTAAATATAGAGAAGCTGAAATTATAGCTACTAAAAAGTTAGAAGAAGCGCAAGCCGATTTTGAGAAAGCTGTAAAAGATTTTGAACTTGAAGAAAAAGCTTTAGAACAAGAAAGAACTGAACACGTAGCTAAGATGGCTGAAATTGAAAGCGAAAAAGTAGCTCTTGAAGAAGAAAGTAAAAGCTTGCAACGAATTACTCGTGAAAATGAAGAAAGTAAATCAAAAATTGAAGATGAAAAAGTTGTTACACTAAAAAATTTGCATAAAGAAAGCAAAGAATATTGGGAAGAAAAACATCAACTTGCATTTAAACTCGGCGTAGATGAAAAATTAAGTGTACTTAATATGCACGAAAGAGCTGAAATGGAAGAAATTAACAATACAGAAAAAGAAAAATTACAATTAATTGGCGAAATAGAACTAGCTTTTAGAGAAGGTCTAAGTTTTGATAATATTGAAAATATCCATAAACTTATCAATTTATCAAGAAGATTCCATACTCAAGAAGACATAGAAAAAATTATTACTGACTTTGAGAAAGAACGTAAAAGAAGGCATCATGCACAATTATTGGCAATTTTCAAACCTAATAAGGATAAAAATAAATCAAGTAAAATTGTTACTCATAAAAAGAAAATGTCAAAAGTAGAAAAAGAAAAACTTTCACAATATAAGAAGATGAAGAAAAGAAGGAAATAATAGTGGCTACTTTAAATAAAGAAAAAAAACCTATTACACCAAAAAAAGTTATTGGCTTAATTTTTTCTTATATATTTATATTGGTTTTCGTTTTAGTGTTTGCTGCTTTTATTTATATATTTGCTCAAGTTTCTACTGGTAGAGCGCCATCTTTATTGGGATATAGATTATATTATGTACTAACTGATAGTATGTCACCCACGATAGAACCTAAACAAATTATCGTTAGTAAAATTATAAATGACAGTTCTAAAGTAGATGAAATGGTTGATGTAGGTGATGTAATTACCTTTTCAGCAACATTATCTGACGGTACCGCTATTTTTAATACACATAGAGTTGTTAAAGATGTATATTATGATGAAGCCTTAGATGGTTATTATCTTCAAACAAAAGGCGATAATCCTTATGTCGGAGTTGATAACCCTATCCCTACAAGTGCAGTTCAAGCAGTAATGATAGAAAAAGTACCTGCCGTTAGCTCAATTTTTAATTCTGTAACTTCACAAACAGGGCTAATATTTTTTTTAGGTATTCCTTTAATATTTATTTTTAGTGTTCTCATCATTAAATTAGTAACCATACTAAACACACCTGTCCAACATGATTACCTACCTTCCCAT
>Ga0172378_10006733_pt1 | contig 10714 bp, 8 predicted proteins | sample GrowelOW332metaG_FD_119755 | JGI IMG/M metagenome (GOLD analysis project Ga0172378, IMG submission 119755) | Groundwater microbial communities from an aquifer near a municipal landfill in Southern Ontario, Canada - Pumphouse #3_1 metaG | ecosystem: Environmental > Aquatic > Deep subsurface >... | reverse complement strand
TTTTTTGTTGTATTTTGCTATAATTTATAATAGGATGGAGTGAAAAAATGAATAATAATTTAGATAACAATGAAAATAATAATGTTTTTCCAAAAGAAGTGCCCATTATACCTTCAGTAGATGACCTTATTGGAATACAAGAACCAGTTCAAGTACAACAACCAGTAAGTATGCCAAGTGTATTTCCAGTGGTGGAACCTACAGTAATGCAAGAACCAGTAGCACCACAACAACCAGTAAGTATGCCAAGTGTGTTTCCAGTGGTGGAACCTACAGTAATGCAAGAACCAGTTCAAGTACAACAACCAGTAAATACACCAAGTGTGTTTCCAGTGGTGGAACCTACAGTAATGCAAGAACCAGTTCAAGCACAACAACCAGTAAGTATGCCAAGTGTGTTTCCAGTAGAGGAACCTAAAGTAATGCAAGAACCAGTAGCACCACAACAACCAGTAAATACACCAAGTGTATTTCCGATAGATGAACCAACATCAACAAATGAGATGGCACAAATTGAACCACCAAAGAAGAAAAAAAAGCATATAAAAGCTTTATTAATTATTCTTATATTACTAACTTTATGTTTAGTTGGTGGTGGAGTTTATTATGCTTATAGTGCAAATGAAAAAGTTGTTATAAATAATAGTGTTAAACAATTAGAAAATTTTAAAGAATATTTTCAGTCACCATTATCATTAAAAAATTCAGATCAATATTCAGAAAAAGGGACTTTTAATATTCAGATGACTAAAACAGATGATGTAAATACTAATCAAATAATTGATATATTAAACAGCATGAAATTTGATTATAATTTTAGTAAAACAACTGAAAAAACATTATTAGAATTAAATGTAAGTGATGCAAAGAAAGAAATAGCAGGAGTAAAAGTATTAACCACATCTGAAACTGGTTATATATTTTTAAATAAATTATTTGATAAATATATAGAAGTAGCAGAATTAAAAGATGCTTTATCTTCAACAAATTATAATAATATAGAAGATTATAATTATTTATATAACTTTGTACAAAAGAGTTTTATAAAGAATGTAGATAAAGATGATTTTGTAAAGGATACTGCCGAAATAACAATTGATGGCGATAAAAAACAAGTTAATTCTTTAAAATTAGAATATAATGATAAAGAAATTCTTGGTTTAATTGATTTAATAATTACTGATATTAAAGCTGATGAAAAAGCAAATGGAATTGTAACTAATTTATATAAAGATTTTGCTGATTATAATATGACTTCTAGTATAGATTCTATTGATGAAGAACATATGAATTTATATACATATACTGTATATACAAGCAAATTAACTAATATAGTACAAGGTATTGATTTTGATTATAAGTATTATAATCAAGAGTATAATTATGATAATTGTTATAGCAATACATCAGATGATACATCAGATAGTGCATTAGAGAATATGAAATCTACTACTAAAGATTACAAAGCTACAAAAGTAGCAGATGATAACACAACGAATTATTACCCAGCGGATAATAGTATAGCCGATGATAATACAGCAAGTGATTATCCAGCAGATGATTACACAACAAGCGATTATACAACGGATGATTATACTACAACAAGTGAATATGAGAATTGTAAAAAAGTTACATATAATGAAAAAACAGTTAGTATTCAGTATAGAAAAGATACTAATCCACGTATTTATATAAGTGAAGATAATGACCAAAAAGGTTTTGCAGAATTAGTAAAAGATGGTCAAATTTCAACAATTAACATATATAAATCAGAAGATGAAAAGTTAGGGTTTATTAAGATAAATTCAACAAAAACATTATATGAAGTAACAGCAGATTTTACAGTTGCTCAAAATGAATATAAGTTGAATTTTAGTACTAATATAGAAGAAGTAACAGCAGGTACAGAATATAAGTTAGATAGTATTATAACTTATGAACAATATACAGGCAAAGAAAAAACTAATAGTATTTCTGTAAATATTAATGGTACTATGAAAAATTCAGCATCTATTGAAGAAACAACTACTAATTCAGTTAAATATGATGACTTAACAGTAGAACAACAACAAGAAATATATAATAAATTGATGAGTATTTTAGCAGAAAAAATGGGTTAAAAACATAACCTGTTTTTTTTTATAATAATTTAATCAATCTTAATACTATAAAAAATTGTATAATTTTATAAAAATACTGTACAAACATTTGTTCGTTTGATATAATATGAATGTTTACTAGTAAAAAATAAAAATCGTGGTATAATAACTACTGATGTTTTTAATAAAAATTATGAAATTAAGAGGTGTCTTATGGAAAATATAATAATTAAAGGTGCACGTGAAAATAATTTAAAGAATATTAACATAACGTTACCAAAAAACAAATTAATTGTAATGACTGGTGTATCAGGATCAGGGAAGTCATCCCTTGCTTTTGATACAATATATGCGGAAGGTCAAAGAAGATATGTTGAAAGTCTAAGCGCTTATGCTAGACAGTTTTTAGGTGGTTCAGAAAAGCCTGATGTTGATTCTATTGAAGGTTTATCTCCAGCTATCAGCATTGATCAAAAAACAACTAATAAAAATCCTCGAAGTACCGTAGGAACTGTAACAGAAATATATGATTATTTAAGATTACTATATGCTAGAATAGGAATACCTTATTGTCCAACACATCATAGACCTATATCTAGTCAAAGTGTAGAAGAAATGACTAACCAAATATTATCTTTAGAAGAAGAAACTAAAATAAGGGTACTTAGTCCAATTGTATATGGAGAAAAAGGTACACAAAAAGATACTCTTGATGATCTTAGAAAAGATGGTTATGCAAGAGTAAGAATAGATGGCGAAGATTATGATTTAAGTGAAGAAATTAATCTTGAAAAGACTAAAAAACATAATATTGAAGCTATCGTTGATAGATTAATAATTAAGGCTGATATAAGAAGTAGACTTTATGAAGCTATTGAAATAGCTAGTAAACTTTCAAATGGAAAAGTTGTTATTGATGTAATAGGGAAAGAACCTATTATAATGAGTGAAAAATATGCTTGTCCTGATTGTGATTTTAGTTTGCCAGAATTAGAACCTAGAATATTTTCATTTAATGCCCCATATGGTGCATGTCCTGATTGTAAAGGTTTAGGAATTAAAATGAAGATAGATGAGGATTTAGTGATTCCAGATAGAGATAAAAGTATTAATGATGGTGGAATAGTTGCAATAAATTTAAATGATACAACTAACATTATATATACTCAAATTGATACTGTATGTAAACGTTATAATATTAATATGGATACTCCTATTAAAAAAATAAGTAGAGAAAAATTAGATGTATTGTTATATGGCACTCCTGATGTATTAGAGTTTAATTACGTAGCTAAAAATGGTAATACAAGAACATCTAGAGATTTTTATGAAGGAATAATAACAAATTTAGAAAGAAGATATATTGAAACTAAGAGTGGCTGGATAAGAGACTGGATAGAACAATATATGACTGAACTTCCATGTCAAACTTGTAATGGAGCAAGACTAGCTGATTCTGTTCTTTCAGTTAAGATAAATAGTAAAAATATATATGAAGTAACTCTTTTAAGCATTAGAGATTTATATAAGTTTATAACTAATCTAGAGTTAACAAACCAACAAGCTGAGATAGCAAAACTAATTATAAAAGAAATAGAATCAAGATTAAACTTTTTAATTAATGTTGGTTTAGAGTATTTAACACTTGCTAGGACAGCTGGTACTTTAAGTGGTGGTGAGGCTCAAAGAATTAGGCTTGCTACACAAATTGGTTCTAGATTAACTGGTGTCTTATATGTTCTTGATGAACCAAGTATTGGACTACATCAAAGAGACAACCAAAGATTAATTAATTCATTAATCGAAATGCGTGATTTAGGTAATACCTTAGTAGTAGTTGAACATGATACTGATACAATGTTAGCAGCTGATTATTTAGTAGATATTGGTCCTGGTGCTGGAGTCCATGGCGGTGAAGTTGTGGCAGAAGGCACTCCAGAGGAAGTAATGAAAAATCCTAACAGTTTAACTGGAAAGTATCTAACTGGTGAACTTAAGATAGAGGTCCCAGAAGTTCGAAGAAAAGGAAATAAAAAATTTATCGAAATTAAAGGTGCTACAGAAAACAATTTAAAAAATGTAGATGCCAAAATACCTCTTGGCACATTTACTTGTGTAACAGGTGTTTCTGGTTCTGGTAAAAGTAGTTTAATAAATGAAATTTTATATAAAGCAGTAGCGGCTAATTTATATAAAACAAAAGATAAACCTGGTAAATTTAAGTCAATAAAAGGTTTAGAAAACATTGATAAAGTTGTAGACATATCACAATCACCAATTGGCAGAACTCCAAGAAGTAATCCTGCTACATATGTTGGTGTATTTGATGATATTAGAGACGTATTTACTCAAACAAAAGAAGCAAAAATACGTGGATATGACAAAGGTAGATTCTCATTTAATGTTAAAGGTGGTCGTTGTGAAGCATGCTGGGGTGATGGTGTAAAAAAAATAGAAATGCACTTTTTACCAGATGTATATGTTCCTTGTGATGTATGTGGTGGGACAAGATATAATACTGAAACACTACAAATTAAATACAAAGATAAAAACATATATGATGTATTAGAAATGCGTGTTGACGAAGCCTTAGAATTTTTTGAAAATGTGCCAAAGGTTAAAGCAAAATTACAAATGCTTTTAGATGTAGGTCTTTCTTATATTAAGCTAGGGCAAAGTGCTCCAACACTTTCGGGTGGTGAGGCAGCAAGAGTAAAACTTGCTAAAGAGTTACAAAAGAAACCAACTGGCAAGAGCTTATTTATATTAGATGAACCAACAACAGGTTTACATACTGATGATATTAAAAAATTATTAGTAATATTACAAAGAATAGTCGATAATGGTGATACTGTTGTTGTTATTGAACATAACTTAGATGTGATTAAGGTTGCTGACTACATTATTGATTTAGGTCCAGAAGGTGGCGATGGTGGTGGAACCATTATTGCGACTGGAACTCCTGAGGATATAATAAAAGTAGAAGAAAGTTATACGGGAAAATTCTTGAAGCCATTATTATAATAAAAAAACGTTTTAGAATAACAAATCTAAAATGTTTTTTTGTGTAAATGAAAATCGACAAATTTTTCAAATTTCTTGAAAATAGAATGAGATTCGTGATAAAATAAAATTAGTAAAATAGGAGGAGTATGGAAATGAGTATGAGAATGAGTAAAAAAGGGTTTACATTAATAGAATTACTTGCTGTAATTCTAATACTTGCAATAATTGCATTAATTGCTATTCCAGTAGTTAATACTATTATTAAAGAAAGTAGAAGAGGCACTTTTCTAGCAAGTGCTAATAATATAGTAGGAGCAGTAGAAGATGCATGTCAACTTCAACTTGTTAAAGGAGAAACTTTAACAGAAACATATACATTTACTGATGGTAAAGCAACACCAGCTGTAAATATTCAAGGTGGATTACCATTAAGTGGAACAATAACACTAGATAGTAAGTGTAATTCAACTGTATCTATATCAAGTAGTAGATTTACTGCAACTAAAGTCTCATCAGCAACTGAATTAACAATAACAGATTTATAAAATAGTATAAATTCTAACAATCTGTATAATTATTAAGCCAATCTATTAATAGATTGGTTTTTATTAACTAACTTTAAACAAAAGGTTTATGATTTATAATAAATTTGCTATAATGTATATGTTAGGAAGATGGTAAAATGAAATTCAATTATAATTTAAGCAAAAAAAATTATGAAAAAATTGTAAGAAAGACAAATTCAAAGAATAATGTTTATTATGTATTAATAAGTTCAATTGTTTATCTATTTTTTGTTAGAAACTTAATATTAGATAATTTTCTACTAATGTTATGTTTTTACTTAGTTGCTGTAATAATAATTTATATTGCAGTTGAATTAGTAACCATAGTAACTTCTAAATTGCTTGTTAAAATGAATGAAAAAAGTTTAGGAATAAAATATGGTACTTATAAATGCTCTTTAACTAAAGAAAAATTTACTGAAAAATTGGATGATACAGAAATATCTATACTATTAAAAGATATTATTAAAACTAAGCAAACTGTAAGTAATTATGAAATATTGACAAGTAAAATGATAGTAGTATTTAACAAACAATTATTTGAAAAAACTGAAGATTATGACAAAGCAGTAGAATTTATTAAAAATAATATACCAAAACAAAATAAAAAATAAAAAAATGCATAAAATAAAAAGGAGAAATAATTATGACACCACATATAGAAGCAAAAGAAAGTGAAATAGCAAAAGTAGTAATTATGCCAGGTGATCCACTTCGTGCTAAATTTATTGCTGAAACATATTTAGAAAACTATAAATTAGTTAATAATGTAAGAGGAATGCTTGCTTTTACTGGGCAGTACAAAGGTAAGACAGTAACAGTTATGGCTTCTGGAATGGGTATGCCTAGTATTGGAATATACTCATATGAATTATTTAAATTTTATAATGTTGAAAAAATAATTAGAGTAGGTAGCTGTGGCTCATATACTTCTGATTTGAATTTATATGATTTAGTTTTAGTAAATGCTTGTTACTCAGAGTCTTCATATGCTAAAACACAAAATGGTTGTGAAGATAATATGATGCATGCTTCGGATTATTTAAATTTTTATATAAAAGAAACGGCAGAAGAATTAAACGAACATGTAACAATAGCTAATGTTCATAGTTCTGATGTATTCTATAAGGAAAATGATAACTTCAAAGATATATATAATAAATATGGATGTTTAGCTGGTGAGATGGAGTCATTTGCATTATTTCACAACGCTAACGTATTAGGTAAAAAAGCAACATGTTTACTTACTGTTTCTAATAATTTAATTACAAATGAGGAAATAACATCATTAGAAAGACAAAATAGTTTTACTAAGATGATTGAAATAGCTTTAGAAAGTTCATTAAAATTATGATAGATTATAATAGATTACCTAAAATTGAACTTCATGTTCATTTAGATGGTTCAGTTAGATTAGATACTGCGGCTGAATTACTTGGTAGAAATATTAATGAAGTTAAGTATGAAATGATTGCTAAAGAAAAATGTGGAGATTTAAATGATTATTTAACAAAATTTGAGTTGCCAGCAAAAGTTATGCAGACAAAAAGAAACTTAGAAAGAGTAGCATATGAACTTGCTGTTGATATGAAAAATGATGGCGTTTTATATGCTGAAGTTAGATTTGCACCTAATAAACATACACTTGAAGGACTATCAGTATATGATGTTGTTGAAAGTGTTATTATGGGATTAAGAAGAATAGATATAAAAACTAATTTAATTCTTTGTATGATGCGTGGTGATAGTTTAGAAGCTAACATGAAAGTTGTTGATGTAGCTAAACATTATTTAAATAATGGTGTATGTGCTATAGATTTAGCGGGTGCTGAAGCAATATATAAAACAGAAGATTTTAGAAAATTATTTGAATACGCTAAAGAAAATAAAATACCATTTACTATTCATGCTGGTGAAGCAGATGGTAGAGAAAGTATTAAATCAGCTATTGATTTTGAAACTTCTAGAATTGGTCATGGTGTAAAAATAATTACCGAAGAGGATTTAATTAAAGAAGTAATAGAAAAGAACATACTACTAGAAATATGTCCTACAAGTAATATTCAAACTAGAGTAGTTGATAGTTATAAAAATCATCCTATTAGAAAATTGTACGACATGAATGTTCCTATATCTATTAATACAGATAATAGAACTGTCTCAAATACAACTTTAAAAAAAGAATATCAACATTTAGAAAATAGCCTTGGATTTACTCTAGAAGATTTTATTAAAATAAATAAAATGGCTATTGAACATGCTTTTATTAGTGAAATCGAAAAGAAAGATCTTTTAAATAAATTTAATAGTTTATTATAAAATGAGGTGAAGAAATGGAATACAAAAAAATAAATGAACAGGCTTATAATATTCATTTTGTAAAAACCGATAAGTTTAAAAAAATTAAAGTTAGAATAAATTTTAAAGAGCCTATTGAAAAAGAAAGGATTGCATATAGAAATATGCTTTCTTTAATTTTGCTTGAGGCTACAAAAAAATATCCTACCAGAAGATTACTAGATATTGAGTGTGAATACTTATATAATATAAGTATAGGAGCTAGTACCAGTCAATCTGGTAATTACCAGTTATTAAGACTAGATACAACATTTTTAAATGAAAAATATACTGAAAGTGGAATGACTGAAAAATCTTTTCAGTTCTTTTTGGACTTTATATTTAATCCTAATGTTGAGAATGGTAAATTTGATACTCAAACATTTAATAATGCTAAAAATATATTAAAAGAAGATATTGAATCTTTTAATGATAATCCAGGCAGATATGCATTTTCTAGACTTTATGAAAGTATGTGTCCTGATTCTGTTTTAAAGTTTCATAATACTGGGTATATGGAAGATTTAGAAAAAATAACACCTGAAAATTTATATACATACTATAAAGAACTTCTTAGAACAAATTTAATTGATATATTTATAGTAGGTAATATAGATTTTAATAATATGGAAAAAATAATTAAAGATAATTTTATTATAAACACTCTAAAAAGAACTACAGTAGACCATTTTATAAGACAAGATAAATTTAGAACACTACCTCAAGTAGTAAAAGATTCAAAAGAAATTAATCAAAGTATTCTTATAGTCGCATCTAAATTAAAAGATATTACTCCATTTGAAAGAGAATATGTTTTAGCCTTATATAATTCTGTATTAGGTGGTGGACCTGACTCAAAACTATTTAAAGATGTAAGAGAAAAAAATAGTTTATGTTATTCTATTTCTTCATCCCATTCAGGTATTGCCAATTTGCAATATATTAGTGCTGGTATAGATGAAAAGAACTTTGATAAAACAATTAAATTAATTAAAAAAGAAGTTAAAAAAATGGCTACAGGTGACTTTACTGACGATGAACTTATTCAAGCTAAAACTACATATCTAGCGTCTTTAAAAGAATTAGAGGACTCTACAAATGGCATAATAAATATTTATGAAGCACATGAGTATTTAAATTATGATTTACTTGAAGATAGAACTAGTGAAATAGTAAAAGTAACTAAACAAGACATTATTAATGTAAGTAAAAAAATTCATTTAGATACTATATATTTATTAAAAGGAGATAGACATGAAGAAGAAACAGCTTAAAGGATTAGATTTAAATGTTTATTTTGATAAATTAAAAAATGGTTTAGAAATATATATAGTACCTTTTAATAATGTTAATAATACCTATGCAACTTATAGTACTAGATATGGTGGAATTCATAATGAATTTGTACCAAGTAATGGTACTAAAATGGTTAGTGTTCCAAAAGGGATAGCTCATTTTTTAGAACATAAAATGTTTGAACAAGAAGATGGTAGTGATGTTTTTAACTTCTTTTCCGAAAGAGGTAGTGATGCCAATGCAAATACTAACATTAGAAAAACCACTTACTTATTTTCTGGTCCAAATAGTTTTTATGAAAATTTAGAATTTTTGCTTGATTATGTAGAAAAGCCTTATTTTACAGATGATAATGTTGAAAAAGAAAAAGGAATAATTACGCAAGAAATAAAAATGTATCAAGATAAGCCATTTTCAAGAATGTATGAAGGAATTCTTTATAATACCTTTATTAATCATCCAATGAAATATCCTGTTATTGGTACAATAGATAGTGTTAATAGTATTACAAAAGAAAACTTATATGATTGTTATAATACCTTTTATCATCCATCTAATATGTTTGTTGTGGTAACTGGTAATGTTAATCCAGTAGAAGTACTAAAAATAATTACTGAGCATGAAGAAAAAAGAAATTTAACATCTAATAAAAAGATTAAATTAAAAAGATATAAAGAACCAGATATGGTTGAAAAAAAAGAAGAAACTATTTATATGGATGTTACTATTCCAAAAACATCCATTACTTATAAAATAAGAACTTCTCATATAAAAGATATTGATTATAATCAGGTTTATTCAGATATAATGAACGCTATTGATTTAAAATTAAGTACTACTTCGTTATTTAATGAACGATTAAGAAATGAAGGATTAATAGCGGGGTCTATTGATATAACCGGTTTAAAAGCTGATGATCATATATTAGCAATTATTGATGCTGAAAGTAAGAATCCAGAAAAAGTTATTGAACTTATAAAAGAAGAGTTAAAAGACTTAACCGTTAAAGAAGACGAACTTGAAAGAAGAAAAAGAACTGGCATTAGTGATCTTGTTTTAACAAGTGATAATGTATTTAGAACCAATAATAAACTTATGGCAGATTTAATCTCACTTGGTTATGTTGATTATGATTCAGTAGATATTATAAAGAATACCACTATTAAAGAAGTAGAAAGTGTTCTTAAGAGAATATCACTAGATAATTATACAATATTTACTGTAAAACCATTTTCGCAAGAAAAGTAATGTAATTTTTATGATTTATCATATATTGCTTGATTAAAATGTGAGTTTATGGTAAATTAGTAACAGTTATAAAAAAGGAGGGAACATAGTGGAAATTGCTTTAATTATAGTTTCAATTTTATTAATAGCTATTGTCCTTTTACAAAGTGGTAAAGCTGAAAG
>Ga0172378_10006732_pt1 | contig 10715 bp, 7 predicted proteins | sample GrowelOW332metaG_FD_119755 | JGI IMG/M metagenome (GOLD analysis project Ga0172378, IMG submission 119755) | Groundwater microbial communities from an aquifer near a municipal landfill in Southern Ontario, Canada - Pumphouse #3_1 metaG | ecosystem: Environmental > Aquatic > Deep subsurface >... | reverse complement strand
TGCCAATAAAATGACTTCAAGTATACTTCGTTAAACTTACTTCTGCTTTGCCTTTAAAAAGAAAAAGGCCCCTAAGAGGCCTTCTTGCTATTTAGATTATTATAATTTACTGATTGCTCTGAAATATGCGTTTTCATCCTCCGTCACAACTATTAGGTCCCTTGATTTACTATACTCATATAGGGGCGCTAATGAAGCCTTGTCACATTCAACCGTAGCAACCTTAATTATTGGCACGATTTCTCCACCTAATAGGGATATCATTGCTTCATTATATGCTGCAGAAAGGCTTAAGGGGAGTAACATCTTTTCTTCTCTGGTAAGATTCTCTGTCCTAACCTTCCCCTTTTCAAACAAGGCTAACAGCACAGAACCTTCTGCTCCCTTTTCGATCTTATATCTTCCGCTAGAAACTGTTCTAACGATTGAATTAGTCTTTTCATAAATGAGTTCTGCAAAATCCTTTGCAATAATTGCGCCCTCTTTTATAGCTGGCTCTAAATCTTTAATCCCCTTTATGCGGCTCTGAACAGTTGCTAGCATTTTATTCAATCTGCTGATCTCATCATATCTATCAGAAACGTTCTTCTTTTTGCTCATACTATCCCCAAGACTGATGATGGCTTTCTCTTCCTTTTCCTTTAGTTCTGCAAGCTCCATTGAATTCATATTTGCGCTTTCGAAATAAACCGCGTTGTTTTTAGAGCCTTCTTGATAAACCCTTACCGCTTCTTTAGCAGCAGCAAGTTCTTCATCAAATTTGGCTAATTTATCTGCGGCCTTTTCAGACTCTAGATCACCCATTATCAAACGATCGAGGTCCATCTTTCCTTTGACTCCAAGGAAGGCAAATCTTTCTTCATAATCCGCATAAATTGTTTTTGAGGTTTCCCTGGTTGCATTGATGGTTGCCTCTAAAGTAAGGGCACGCTCTCTCAATGCTGCTCTTTCTTCTTTTGCCATATCTGCAACCTTTTTCACTGCAGAAATTTGAACCTTTAATCTTTCTTTTTTCTCTTTATTCTTGTCTAATTCAGCGATAATAGCTGTCATATATTCTGAGAAAGCCTTTACAGTTACTTCTTCCCTTGAGTATTCTTTCTCCTCAATCTTTAGAGGAACACCCCTGTTGGCATATTTGTTAGCTTCCACAAAAAGATTATCTTTATCTTTTGCAATTGCAGACAGTCTCTCATATCTAGTTTCAAATTCCTTTTCTAATGCCTCATATTCTTTCTCTAAAACTTCAACTTTTCTCAGTAAATCAGTTGCTGACTCATTTCCGTAAAACTTCTTAAATTTCACATACTTTGTTTTCATATCAGCAAGTTCCTGACTTAACGCCTTGATAATATTATCTTCGACCGGAATTTTTTCTGTATCGATGACTTTCAAATTTGCCTCAAGTATTTTACGAGCTTCAGTTTGCTTTTGATATTCTTTCTCGAGTTCTTTATACCTATCTACTCTTTGTTGCAAAAGTTTGCTTTTCTCAATAGCTTGATTTGTCTTTTCAAAAAGCTCTTCAATGGAAGAAACATTATATTCCTTTAAAATATTGTCTATGAACTCCTGTTTGCTGTCTTTTGTTTCAATAAGGGCAAGCATATATTGGGCGCCCATAGTTACAGCGGCATCATACTGACCGATAGCTGCCTCTGCTTCCATAAGAGCTTGTTCGTCTTTATCAATATCCTTTCCGACAGCAACTATTTGATTGTCTAAAGCTTTTGTGTCCTTAAGAGGTAAAGGCTTTTTCACCGAAACAAATCCATCACATATCGGACAGTGGCTACCGTATTCTACCTTTTCACTGACATCGCGCAATCTATTTTCGCTCATATACTCCAACATTTTCTCGTTGAGAAGAATTAACTTTTCTTGGAGTCTTGCCCGGTGTTTAATAATCGCTACCTTTCTATCCTTTAGGACCGTTAGTTTCTGCTTATAACCTTCGTTAGCAACTCTAACAGATTCTATCTTTTGATTTACAGCATCCAATTCAACTTCGTTTCTTGAAACTAGTAGATGCTTGCTATATATCCTTTGTTTGTAAAACACGTCGGCATTAACAGCTTCTTGCAAGGATTTGTATTTTCCTTTAATCTCTTTATCAAGCGTTGATAGTTCTTCCTCACTTCCTGATGTAAATTTGTCAATGTTTTGGACTTGCTCAATCATACCTGCACGATCGACAACTAGCGCTTCTTTTCTGTCTTTTGCCGCTTGAATGCTTTCCTCAACTATCTTTATTCTTCCCTCAATTATCGCACCCTCTTGAACCGCCTGTTTATAATCGGATGGATCTCTAATTTCTCTTTTCTTTTGAACGAGGTGATCGTTTAACGCTGTTAAAGAAGCGGCTTCATCAGAAATTTTGTTGCTTTCAGCAATTAAAGCCTTAGCCTTGTCGTCAATTTCTTTATAGTAGTTCAAAAGCATTTCATCAACTTTAAGCTTATCTGGATTATTTTTTCCTTCAGTAATTAATCCTTCAAGAGCCTTCTGTAATTCCTCTCCAGTTAAAACAAGGTCGGCAAATTTATCTCCTAGACTAATTAAGCTTTTTTCTCCCTTGCCTATTTTTTCATCTAAAACTGCTATTTTTTCTTTTAAAATATCCAAATTGCTTCCTTCAGCATCCAGTCTTCCAAGTATCTCCCCATATGCGCTAAAAACATTTGATATATCCCTTGCTTCCTTACTCTTTGCCAGTCTGTTTGCAAGATTCTCCATCTCTGGTTTTTTCTCATTTAACGCCTCGAGTTTTGCTGAAGCATCATACAACAGGTCCATTTCGCCCTTGTATTTTGAAGCAAGCTGAAGTTCATCGGTTAGTTTAGCCATTTTTGTGCGAATCTCTTCCAAATTAGATTTATCGTGATCTACAACAGCCTCAAGTGAATCTATTTCATTTTTGGATACCGCATCAAGTTTATCTAGAGATTTTGATAATATCTTTTCCTCGGAAGTCAAGGTTTCAAGCATCTCGAGTACTTTAGTAGAAGAGGCTAAAGTAGCTAAACCTTCTGCGACAAAAGACTCTCTTGTCAAAGTATCCTTAGCTAGTTTAATGGCGTTGTTTCTATCGATTAAAATTAAGGTGTCGAATGCCTTTTTAGTCAGCCCAATTCTTTCAGAAAGATAAAGGTTCACTGCTTCTTTTGTTTGGTCACAAACAGGTTCGCCTTTGAAATTTGTCAGTTTAACTTCTTCTTGCGGATCTCCTTCTACATTTCTCGTTAATTTACGATAAATATAATACTCATCGTATCCCAAAACAAAGCGCATCTCGACTATAAATGGAAGAATAAATTTTGTTGCCTCTTCATCCCCATAGAAAGCGAAGGATAGAGCGGTTTTAATTTTACCCTCATCTCCTCCATCAATTGCGATAAGACCTTGAGCTTTGTTTCCAAAATCAAAGTTCTCTTCTGCTTCGGATATTCCCCTAAATTTTAAATTGATGAGTCTCATATTCCCTCCGAACTCATAGTATAGTTATCTTTTCTTGGTTACTTTGCTGTATATACGCAAGATTTTTTTATAATCAATTGCGTGATTTCTAATAGTGGCATTGAAGGAAAATTTGTGCTATATTGAAATATGCACCCCCTTCAAAAAGGGGAAAACCACGCCTCAATCCCCGATGAATATTACTTTTTATTATACAACCTGAGACGTATATTTGCAACATTATATATATTTAAACATAGTATGCGCGAGGAGTATCAAATGGGTTTCTGCACAGTCTCAAAAGAATATTTAAAAGAAGGCTACACGCAGGTAGATAATGCCTTTTTTATTAACTACCTTCCAGACGCCGACCCAATTGATGTAAAAGTATATCTTTACGGCCTTTTTGCAGCTAATAATATGGCTGAATACGACAATAATATCTCATCAATGGCCTATGCTTTGCGCCTGGACGAAAAGAGAATTATGGAAGCATATTCCTATTGGGATCAAAAGGGATTAGTCTCGATTAAAAATCCTGAAGAACCTTACGAAATAATGTACCAATACGTCAAAGTACCCCTTTCAAAGACTGTTAGATATGAAACTAGGGAACTCCAGACATTTACGACTCAAATCTATTCTATTTGGCCCAACTCTGTATTCACTATAGATCAAATGTCCAATCTTTTTGAGTTTATTAAAAGTAAACGTTTAGAACCGGCTGCCGCTATATTGATCATGAAATATTATGAACAGGAAAATGGGACTTTAAAATATTCAGGGATAATATCAATGGCTCAAAACTTCTTCACAAAAGGTCTTCTTACAGAAGATGCCATTTCACGATATCTAGACCAAGTCGATTCCAAAAAGGATGAGGCAGCAAACATCCTTTCTTCTCTTGGAAGAGTGGGCTCGGAAGCGGACCTTGAGATGAGGGAATTGCAATTTAAGTGGACAAAAGAATACTCTTTCCCAATGGAATCAATTCTATTTGCTGCAAAAGAGTGTAAGAAAAAGGGAGGTAAATCTCGACTAATCCAATTGATTGAGGACCTCCACCAAGCAAAGGCTATAACCATCGAAGAAGTTAAAGAGTATATTTCCGCAGAAAACGACAAGTTAGACTTGGCAAAAAAAGTTGTAGATCATCTTGGTACTTTTTCAAAATATGAAAATGTTGTTCGTTTTTATATAGATCCTTGGATGTCCAAAGGATTTGATATGGATGCAATAGAAACAATAGCCAAATTTTGCTATCTACGTGGGGTGAAAGAGCTAAGTAACATGGATAATCTGATTACACGCTTCCACAAAGAAGGACTTCTCACTAATGAGAGCATTTCTTCTTTCGTCTCTAAAGAAACAGCTATTGATAAATGTGTAATGGAAGTCTTATCGGTTGCAAATAACCATGATATCATTAATTTCGTGACAAAGTCTGATAGAAATTCATACAAAACCTTCCTTGACTGGGGCTTTGACCATGATGCAATTATTTTTGCCGCTGAGTTCGCTAAAGGTATGACATTTCCAATGGCTTTCCTTAGTAAACACTTATCTATTCTTAAGAATAGGCAAGCATTTAATATAGAAGAAATAAAATCATATTTAGAAGGACTTTCTCTACCTGGGGCAAAACACAAGAATGTAAATTCAGATGTAATCGGAGGACTTTCAAAGCCAGAAGCTAATGCAATTATCCGCAACATCGAAGATATTGACATAGACAGCGAGGAAATGTAACCCTCCCAAAAACCATATTCTGCCAGTAAAATATACCCGATTAATTAGTCTAGACTTGCATAACAAATCAAGATATCACACGAGACATTACAAGATATTACAAGAGGACAATATGAACTTCCACCGTCAAGCAAAACAGAATATTGCAGAAAGAAAAAGACGTGCTGAGTTTCGCGCGGAATCACTCTTAAACGAACTAAGAGCTGACCCAACATTTTTTGATTTAGAATCAAGACAAATTGAAATCTGGATTCAAATGGCAAAAATGTATTCTAAAACAACAGAAAAAGGTGCCTTAACTGAAGAATTGAACAGAATTAAAAACTTAATATCCTCTAGAATAATTGAACTTGGGCATGATCCAAAAGAATTAGAGCCTCAATACATTTGCAAGATATGCAAAGACACGGGATATATTAATGGTGAAGAGTGCGTCTGTTTGAAACAAGAAAAATATAGATTAATAAAAGAAAATGAAAACTTCTTCATTACTGATAAATGTTCTTTTTCTGACGTATCCGTAGACTCTCTCCCCGATGAAAACAAACGCAGCTTAACTGCTGCATATGGACTATTGAACAAATTCATAGGTGCTTTTCCTGAGGCACATAAATCCCATATTATTACCCTACTCGGCACTGTAGGTTGCGGCAAAACCTTCGCTGCATCAGTTGTTGCAAATGCAATTATAGATAAAGGGTACACTTCTCTTCTCATCCCCTCCTTTAAGCTCGCTGATATATTTTCTAGATATCATTTCGCTTATGAATCTGAAAAACCTTACATTCTTGATGAGATTTATGATGTTGATGTTCTGATAATCGATGATTTAGGAACTGAGGAAATTAGGGGAGATTTTTTACCAGGTTATCTTTATCAGCTTCTTTGCAATCGCGCTAACCAATACACCTTAATAACTACCAATCTTAAGATGGACGCTATTCACGATAGATATGGTGTTCGAGTCCATAGCAGAATGTCCGATATTTCATGTGCAAAAGTCATCGAACTAAATGGAAAAGATCTTAGAATACATTCGAAAAACAATTAATCACTTGTTTGATTATCCCGCCAATACCCCTACTTTTAACCATATAATTTCCTCATCATTTTTAAAAAATCAATCAGCGTATTCTTTTCCCAAAAGACTGTTATTACTAACTTAATCAATTTAAAAAGCTAGTTATATGATCGAGGAAAACCCCCTTGTTTTTCAGCTACTACATTTTGCCTCTTGACTCGCGCGCGCGTTTATACTAATATAATATATATATGTGTCGAAAGCATATAATTAATCTGTGGAGGGATTCGATATGCCAACTGAACTTAAGTATGATATTACTAATTCCTGTGGTGTTCTCAGTAAATCAAATAGGGGCTGGACAAAAGAACTTAACCTAATTTGCTGGAACGGAAGAGAAGAAAGATTGGATCTGCGTGAATGGTCCCCTGATCACTCAAGGATGGGAAAGGGAATTACTTTAAGCAAAGAAGAAGGGAAAGCATTAAGAGACATTCTTAATAAGTTAGACCTATAATCTAATCCTTGCTCCGAATCTTCGGGCATTTTTCCTTGATTTTATTTTTTTATTATTCGCATGTAAATATAGCGAGAGTTGTATTTATGTGCTTTTTTTATTCCTTATAGAGCAGGTTTTAACTCTTGAAGGTTAATAACTAGACCTGTTTAACTAAGGCTATTCTTCTTTTCATCTTGAAAACCCCTATCTTTTAGTGTAATCTTTTTTATGAACTCATTAATTTTAGGAGGTATTTTTATGTCAGAAGAGAAAAAGACTAGGTGGTATAAGGATGCGTTTGTCTACCAAATATATCCTAGAAGTTTTTGTGACAGCAATGGTGATGGAATAGGAGATATTCCGGGAATTATTTCTAAACTTGACCATTTAAAAGATCTGGGAGTAGATGCGGTTTGGCTTTCACCCTGCTACAAATCTCCTAACGATGACAATGGATATGATATCTCTGATTATAGAGATATTATGGATGAGTTCGGGACATTGGACGATTGGAAAATTATGATTAAAGGGATGCATGATCGTGGAATAAAACTGATTATGGATCTAGTTGTGAATCACACTTCTGATGAACATCAATGGTTTAAAGATAGTAGACTAAGCAAGGATAATCCTTACAGAGATTATTATATTTGGAGAAAAGGCAAAGGAAAAAATGGGAAAAAACCCCCTAATAATTGGACATCTCGTTTCGGAGGCTCAGCTTGGGAATATGATGATGCTACGGAAGAATGGTATCTCCATCTATTCACAAAAAAACAACCTGACTTAAACTGGGACAATCCTAAGGTACGCCAAGAAGTAATAGACATTTGCAACTACTGGTTCGAGCTTGGAGTAGATGGTTTTAGATGTGATGTAATAACATACATTAGCAAAGCAAAAGGACTCCCAGATGGAAAATACAATATTCTTGCAAGAGGCGACGAGCATTTTACACATGGGCCCAATATTCATGAATACCTCAAGCAGGTTAATAAAGAGTCCTGGTCCAAATATGATACTATGATTGTTGGAGAGGCGGCTGGAGTCACTATTGAACAGGCCCTCCTTTATACCGCCGAAGAAAGAAAAGAAATGGATTGTGTGTTCCAGTTCGAGCATTTTGAAGCTAGTTTCTGGATGCACATTATTCCCTTAAAGTTTGACCTTCGAAAGATTCAAAAAGTCTTTTCCCGTTGGCAGTTTGGACTAATGCAGAAAGGCTGGAACTCTCTATACCTAGAAAATCATGACCAACCAAGATCTCTTGACTCTTATACGCCTGGTTTTGAGGGACATCGCGAAGAAGCGGCAAAAATGCTTGCAGTAGCTATATTTATGCAACAGGGAACTCCTTTCATGTATCAAGGACAGGAAATAGGCATGACAAACTACCCCTTCAAGAGCTTCGATGAATGCAAGGATGTGGTTGTTCAAAACATAAGAAAGATGTTGCATCCCCTAGATAAGATTTTTGAAAAGACTGCTATAAAAATTCTTAAAAAGCGTAGTAGAGACAATGCCCGGACACCCATGCAATGGAGTTCTTCTGAAAACGCAGGGTTTTCTTCTTCAGAGCCATGGATTATGGTAAATCCAAATTTTACTGAGGTTAATGTCGAAAAAGACAAGGAAAATCCAAACTCAATACTTAATTTCTACAAGAAACTAATAGCTTTCCGAAAGGGGAACGAAGCAATAATTAAGGGCTCATTTAAAGAAAATGACCCTGGCAACAAAGATATACTATGTTATGAAAGATGGTATCACGGAGAACGACTGTTTATCGTGTGTAACTTTAAAAATTCTGAGGTCAATTTCCGCGCTCCTTTGGATGCTGCCTATCTTGAATGTGAACTCGCCCTTCACAATTATGGATATGACCGTCCATTACTTCAGTCATTAGTACTAAGACCCTACGAAGCGATGGTGTATATTCTAAAGTAAAAATGTGGAGAAAATAACCACAAAAAAGGGATATTAACTCGGATAATTGCATGAATAATCGGCAAATGGTATTATATAATATATCTTCTTTAAAGGAGAAAGCATGAAAAAGAAAAAGCAGCAATCAACACCTGTGGTAGGAGCATATAAATATAACCCTTACTTGCCTTCTAACCCAAAAGCAGGGATCAAAAAGCCACCCATTCCAAAGCCGATAAAAGTTCTAGCAGATGAAATTAAACCAAGCAAATGGATTGGAGTTATATTAATTTCCTTTATTCCACTAATTAATATTATTGCCTTTTTGGCATGGAGCAATAAGAAAAACTATGGGACAAACCCTAATATTAAAACCTATTCTAAAGCTTGCTTAACTATATATCTTATTCTTTATGTACTCCTGGGTGCAGGGGCAGTAGTTGCAAAGTTTGTGTTGAATCTTTTTTGATAGTATTACTTCTTTTAATGTAAAAAAGGCAGAAATTTCTGCCTTTTTTTGTGCCCTGGAAATGACCAGCTTTTCTTTCTACATATAAGTAAAAGGAAAAACCAGACTCTTTATACTTATAATTCTTTTACGTCTTCTATTTCGCCATTAAGTAAGTCGAACTCCTCAAGCTCCTCGTCAACTTCATAGGGGTAACCATGATCATCTTTAGGCGAGCATCCCAAACATACCTTAAGAACTGCTTTTTGTGCATGAAGTCGGTTTTCGGCTTGTTCGAAAATTTGATCTGCATGTGCCTCAAATACTTCAGTAGTTATTTCTTCCTCTCTATGAGCGGGTAGACAATGAAGAACTATCGCATCAGTCTTTGCAAATCCCATAAGCTTTTTGTTTATTTGGTATCCTTTGAAAGCCTCCTTACGCTTTTCTGCTTCGCCTTCTTGCCCCATTGAAGCCCATACATCAGTGTATAAAACATCAGCATCCTTCGCGGCTTCTTCCAAATTTTGGGTTATTAAAAGGTCTCCCTTCTTTTCTGCCCATTTAATGATATCGGTATCCGGATAGTACCCTTTAGGACACGCTAAAGCTATTTTCATCCCCACTTTGATGCAACCCACTATTAGAGAATTGGCCATATTATTGCCATCGCCTATGTAGGCTATCTTTAGCCCTTCAAGCTTGCCCTTATACTCTCTTATCGTCATTAAATCAGCTAAAACTTGGCATGGGTGAGCATAATCAGTTAATCCGTTAATAATTGGAATTGAAGCATGCTCAGCCAGTTTTTCAACCATTTCCTGAGAAAAGGTTCTTATCATTATTCCATCTAAATATCTAGATAATACTCTCGCAGTATCCTCTATCGGTTCACCTCTGCCTATTTGCAAATCCTTTGAACTTAGGAACAATGCTTGTCCTCCAAGCTCGTACATCCCAACCTCGAAGGATACTCTAGTCCTAGTGGATGCCTTTTCAAAAATCATCCCTAGGGTCATTCCCTTTAAATCTTCCGTTCTTTTTACTCCGAACATTTTCCTAGAATACTTGTATTGATCAGCAATATTGAGTAATTCTATAATCTCGTGTTTCTTTAAATCCCGAAGCTTTAATAAATCCTTCATTTTTCCTCCAAATACTTTAATATGTTCTTGTATCTTTTACTTTATTATAAAGGGGATAAAAATTCAAGTTAAGCCTAAATTCCTGCTTATTGAATTATATTGTTTATATTTCGTTGTAAGAAGTTCAATTTGCTATACGCATTATAAGAATATTTCTAGGATATTAGCTTAATGTAATAATCTTGACGAATATAAAATTTATTACCAACTCATAAATCAAGAATTTCCTTATATCCGTATGCGGCCCTCTAAAATAGTCTTGATTAAAAACTATATTTCCGCGCATACCTCAAGAATAATATTTAACGCTTTTTTCAACTCTGATACCCCAATGTTTAGCGGGGGAACTAATCTAACTTTGTTTTTAGCTTTTAAAACCAGAACCCCTTTTTCTATACACTCATTTACAACCTTGCCTACTTCCTTCTCTGTCTCAATTCCTATCATTAATCCTTTACCTGTAACAGACTT
>Ga0172378_10006730_pt1 | contig 10717 bp, 8 predicted proteins | sample GrowelOW332metaG_FD_119755 | JGI IMG/M metagenome (GOLD analysis project Ga0172378, IMG submission 119755) | Groundwater microbial communities from an aquifer near a municipal landfill in Southern Ontario, Canada - Pumphouse #3_1 metaG | ecosystem: Environmental > Aquatic > Deep subsurface >... | reverse complement strand
TGTACATAAATCCTTAGTACTTAAAAAATACTTAGTTCCGATGTCATCAGTTAAGTCTGTTAATGTATATTCCATTCTACAAGCACCAGCACATCTACCTCTATTACCACTTCTTTTCCCTATTAAAGATGACATGTAGCAATTGCCGCTATACGACATACAAAGAGCACCATGCGCAAAAACTTCTAATTCTATATCTACTTGTGCTTTTATATCGATAATTGTTTGTATTGGACATTCTCTTGCTAAAACAATTCTTTCAAATCCTTCTGCTTTTAAACGTTTGGCTTCTCCCACTGTCATAACATTCATCTGGGTAGATGCATGTAATGGTAATTTAGGAAAAATGTTCCTTAAAATACATGCCAAACCAATATCTTGAATAAGTATAGCATCAACACTATTTTTATAAAGAAAATCAACAAATTCTAAACATTCTTGAATTTCACTGTTTTTAATCAAAGTATTAACAGTAACATATACTTTAACATCTAGTCCATGAGCATATCTTATAAGCTCACTTATTTCTTCATTGGAGAAATTAGTAATATAAGCCCTTGCTCCAAATTTAGTACCCGCTATATAAATAGCGTCAGCACCATTATTGATAGCGCTAATAAACGATTCTTTATCACCAGCTGGTGATAACAATTCAATTTTTTTCATATTTCTCCTCTATTTGTTGTTTATGGTTTAACACTATTTATTATATAAATTTTTGAACATCTTTATAATATTTTCGCAAATCATTGACATCTTTATATAATATTTCTATACATACTAATTCATAGTAATCTGCTAATTCTTTAAATAATTGATAAAAATTAATATTACCCTCACCAATAGGCGCATGCATATCACTTTCACCATTATTATCATTTAAATGTATATGATACAAATATGGTTTTAAAACGTGCAAAAAATTAACTTCTGCTTTCATATCGTTAAATGCTACATGTCCGTGACCTGTATCATATATTAATTTACAATTAGGCATATCAACAAGCTTAAATATTTCTTGAAATTCTGCTAAAGTCGCTCCATATTCGGCACGTGATGGCATATTTTCTATCATTATATTGCCAGGATAAGCATATTCACACAACTTCTTAAGTTTTTTAGAAACATTTATTAAATTACTTTCATTACTACTTCCTAAATGCAAAGTAAACTTATTAACATTAAACATTTTTCCATAATCTATAGCCTTTAGGTATCTTTCCCATACTTCTGGGTTATCTTGACTAAAGTTACTATCTCTACCAAAAGGCAGATGCATTACATGTTCAATGTCATATCTTTTAAATAACTCATTTAAACTCTCTGTATATTCTGTTATTTTTTCCATACTTATATTGTATGGGTAAAAAATTTCTACTGCTTGAAATAAATTATTATCAAACAAAGTATAAAAAGATTTAATATCTTTTTCACTTCTATAAGCTGACAATGTAAAACATAATTTTTTCATATTAAACCACCATTGTATAATCAACTACATAATTATCTCTATTTTCATTATCAACATATACATATAGATAATGATTAATATAGCGTTCAGGAATATCCTTTAACCATATTTTGCCACTAATATAGGCTTTATCCCCATTCATACATATTATAACTTTAGGAACAATATCACCAATTTTAACGTCAGTTATTTTTTCAATAGCTATTATTTTTGCTTTAACTTTTTCACCCCAAGAAATTAAATGGTGAATTTTACGCAATTCATCGTAATATTTAGAAATTTTCACTATATAAAATACAGAAATTGCAAAACCTATTATCATTATTAAATAGATTATATAATAAAGTTCTGATGCTAATACAGTAGTAAACTGTAAAGGATTATCATTCAAATATTTTATACCTATATGATCCCCTATTTCTATATCACTTTTATAGTTATATACTTTAGCATCATATGCTACAGAATCTTCTGTTTCATATTCAATTACTATATAATCTCTTCCTTCTGTAACAATATCCACAACTTCAGCTTCTGTTCTTGTACCATTATTATCATACTGAATTCTAATAATTAAGTTTGCTGTTCCTATTATGAAAACAATTAAACCAATGGTGAGCATTACATAATATATTATTTTGAATTTATCTGGGATTATTTTTCTTTTAATCATAATTTGCCCTCATTATTTTAAAAAGTTTTTAACTAACTGTTGTATTATCAACAAAATAATTTCCATCATTATCTAAGTCGATATAAATCACAATATTTTTTCCTACATAACCTCTCGGAAGTTCTTTCAACCATATATCCCGACTTACATAAGTAACTTCCAAATTATCTATGCAAGCTATTTTAAATGGTTTTATACCAAAATTACTTTTTTTGGCGTTTTCTTCAACACATAATATTTTAGCTACTTTTTGTGTGCCATTAACAATAAGCTTATTAATACGTTTTTTTTCTTTATAATAATTAGATATTTTAATAATATATATAGAACCCATAAAAAGTCCAAATAATATCAAAAAAGAATTTACATAATAAACTGATGTATCAGGATTACTAATAAATAACTCAGGATTTTTTGGCAAGTATTCTATTTCTATACTATCTCCAATATCTAAAGTATCATCATAATCGCGAATTTCAGTCCTATATACTCTACCATCTTCAGTTACGTATTTAATAATTAAATATTGATCTGTGTCGTTAGTACTAGTAATCCCCGTAATGGTAGATGTAACTCTAATACCAACTGCATCATACTCAATTCTCTTAACAAGATTAATAGCACCTAAGACCAATATTATTGCACTTAGACCTATTAATATAAAATACGATATTTTTTTATTTTTAGGAATAATTTCTCTATTCATATATATTACCTTGTTTTTCTATTTTAGTCTTGTCTTCTAGATCTCATTCTTTTAGCATCAGACTTTTTCCTTATATCAGTGTTTAATATTTTCTTTCTAAGTCTAACACTTCTTGGAGTAATTTCAACTAATTCATCATCATTAATATATTGTAAGGATATTTCTAGACTCATAGTTCTCGGTTTTTTAAGTACCGTAGTACTATCTTTTGTTGCTGAACGTTGGTTTCCTAAAGATTTAGATTTAATAACATTAACTGATAAATCATCATTCTTACAATTTTCTCCAACTATTTCGCCCTCATATACATCAGTATTGGGAGTAATAAACATTGTTCCTCTGCCCTCTACTTGACCAATACCATAAGCTGTTGCTTTTCCTTTTTCGCACGCTACAAGTACTCCTAAATCACGTTCCCCTAGGACAACGTGTTCTATTGGTCTGTAATCTAAGAAATAATGGCTTAAGCTACCAAATCCTTTTGTTGCAGTCATAAAATCAGTTGATAGACCAATTAGTCCACGAGATGGACAAGTATAAATCAATCTTGATTGAGTTTCACCTGTTTCCATGTTTTCTAATATTCCACCTCTATTACCAAATAATTCAATTGCTGAACCTACAGTATCGGTTGGAAGGTCAATTTGACAAAACTCAAATGGTTCTGACATTACGCCATCAATATCTTTAATAATTGCCTTTGGTTTAGCAACTTGGAATTCATATCCTTCACGTCGCATATTTTCAATTAAAATACTTAAATGTAATTCGCCACGACCAGATACAATCCACTCTTCGGCTTTGCCAACACGTCCAACTCTTAAACTAACATCTTTTTGAGTTTCTTTAAATAATCTTTCATCTATTTTTGTTGAAGTAACAAATACTCCCTCTTTACCACTAAATGGTGAATTATTTGTTAAAAAAGTCATTTGAACAGTTGGTTCACTAACTTTAATTGGTGGTAGTGCTTCTAAGCAATCAACACTACAAACTGTTTCACCAACAAATATGTCAGTCAATCCTGCAATAGCAACAATATCACCAGCATAAGCTTCAGTAACTTCTGTTTTATTTAATCCTAAAAAAGAAAATATTTTTAGTATTTTGAAATTTTGAATGCTCTTATCAACTCTAATACAACTAACTGTTTCACCTTGAGTCATAGTACCTCGTTTAATTCTTCCAATTGCCATTCTACCTACATAATCATTATAATCAAGTAATGCACCTTGGAATTGTAAACCTCCCTTTAAATCACATGCGGGAGCAGGAATCTCATTAATGATAAGATCAAATATTGGATCCATAGTTTCTTTTTGTGTTGTGATATCATCACTAATACTAGATGTTCCATTTATTGCACTAGCATAAGCTACTTTAAATTCTAATTGATTATCTGTTGCACCTAACTCAATAAATAAATCTAATACTTCATCTACTACTTCTGAGCATCTTGCACTAGCTTTATCAACTTTATTAATAACAACAATTGGTTTTAAATGGCATGACAATGCTTTCTTTAAAACAAATCTTGTTTGTGGCATAACACCTTCGTATGCATCAACTACTAATATAACACCATCGACCATCATCATAATTCTTTCAACTTCACCACTGAAGTCAGCATGTCCCGGTGTATCTAAGATATTAATTTTATATCCTTTATAATCAACTGCAGTATTTTTTGCAAGGATTGTAATTCCTCTTTCTCTTTCTAAATCATTACTATCCATAGCTCTTTCTTGTATTTCTTCTCTTATTTTAAGAGTATCACTCTTTTTTAATAATTGATCCACTAATGTTGTTTTTCCATGATCGACATGAGCAATTATTGCAATGTTTCTTATTTTTTCACTATTATATATTTCCATTTTCTTACCTCTTTATTCCTTCAAATGAAATTTCTTCCATCTTTAATTCTTTATAGAATTCCTTTTCATGACTTACTAAAATTATTGTTCCTTCGTACGTTGACAAACTCTTAAACAAAGATTTTCTACTTATTTTGTCTAAGTGACTAGTCGGTTCATCCAAAATCAATAAATTTGACCGTATTAGGCTTAATTTCGCAAATCGTGTTTTTGCAATTTCTCCGCCACTCATAGATTTCATTGGTTTCATTTCTCCACTTATTCCATATGTTCCGAGTAATGTTCTAATTTTTGTATTATCCATTTTAGGATAATCTTCTCTAATATACTCTATAGGGGTAACATCTGGTGGAATAATTTCTTGCGCAAAATACAATACATCATTATATTTGCTCAATTTACATTTACCTGAAAGGGCAGGTATCTCTCCTAATATAGTTTTTAAAAATGTTGATTTACCAATACCGTTATCTCCGGTAATGACATACTTCCCACCAAATTCAAACGCTACATTCAAGGGTTGTAATATTGGTGCATCATAACCAATAACCAAATCAGTTGCTCCAAGCACCTTTACATTAAAAGATTTTGTAAAAGGAAATCTGAAATTTACTTTTTTAGTACCTTCAGGTCGACTCATTACTTTAATCTTATCCAATTGTTTTCTTCTACTCTGAGCTCTTTTGGTTGTTGAAGCTCTAGTTATATTTTTACTAATAAATTCTTTTGTTTTCTTAATTTCTTTTTGTTGTTTTTCATATTGTTTTATATACACTTCATCATTAAATTCTTTTTGGGCTATAAAAGCATCATAATTACCCTTATATTTTACTAATTGTCGATTATCTAAATCAACAATAACGTTACATGCTTTATTTAAAAATTCTTTACTATGACTGATCACAATAAAAGCATTTTTATATGTTATTAAGAATTTTTCTAACCATTCAATATGATTAACATCTAAAAAGTTAGTTGGCTCATCTAAAAGCAAAACATCTTTTTCTTCTAATAACATTTTTCCTAAAAAGACTTTTACTCTTTGACCTCCACTTAACTCTTTTAAAGTCCGCTTACGACCAATATCTATTCCTAAACCATTAATTATATTATTAATCTTAGATTTTATTTGATAAAATCCTTGTTTTTCTAATTCTTCTTGAATCTTTTCAGCCTTATTTAAAGCTTTATCCATATCATCGGTATCAGCTAATGAATCATAAAGTCTATTCATTTCTTCTTCTTTTTGATATAAGTTAGTATAAACACTATGTAAATAATCTAACACACTAACATTATCCTGAACTTGTAAGTGTTGATCTAAATAACTAAAGCTTTTAGATTTGTCCCATTCAACACTACCGCCATCAGGCACTAATTTATGACACATAATATTTATTAATGTTGTCTTACCAGCACCATTTTTTCCAACCAATCCTACGTGTTCATTTTCAAATATACGTAAAGAAGCATTGTTAAATAACAGTTCTCCGCTGTAACTAAATTTTAAATTTTTTATCTCTAACAAGTCCATGTTACATTTACCTCTCTATTATATCATATTTTAACGATTTTTGTCATTTTATTAAAATTTGCTTTAAAAAAATCCATTCCTATAGGCCAAAACTGTAATTTAAAGGAAAGGATTTTAATGTTTTTATAAATAAATTATTCATAATTATCTTTTATAGGCACAATGAGCTCCATAAAAGTCTTATTTTTTTCTAGTAATTTAAATATTATGGCACCAACAATTAATACGGAAACTTCTCCTAATGCTACCCATCCAGCACTAATCCAATAAGGTAAATCAAAAGCTAAATAAAGCTCTAAACCAACTATTAATCCATTAAATATTACAGGATAAGCTATACTTACAAATAAATGCTTAGAATAAGATATTAGTAATACACTAATAGCCGTTGCCGCAACCCCTAAAGTAATATCATATATTAACATTGGACTAAACATATTAGCAATTAAACAGCCAACAATTAGGCCAATACAATTTCTTCTATCATAAAAAGCTAAAAGTATTAATATTTCAGATATTCTAAATTGAATTTGTCCATATGAAATGGGCATCACTACTAAAGTTAGGGTTACATATAATGCAGCAATAACTGCTTGTCTTACTAAATCTTTAATGTTCATATTTACCTCATAATTTATAACAATTATATATCTAATGTTTTATATTTTAGCATTTTTTATAGATAAATTATAAAACATATATCAAAGTATATTACCATAAAAAACACGATTTGTCAATCGTTCTTTCTAGTAGTGAAGTTATGTCGCAAAAAAACAAACGTTTACTAAACTAAAGACATTTTTTTATTAATTTATTAATAAATTTAACAAAACAAAAAAAAGAGCTAGTACTAAACAGTATTAGCTCTTTTAACTTTTTTTAAAACATAATTATAAATCAATAATTATATATCTTTTAATTACTTATTACTTTGGTTTTCTTTCCATAACGGAAATATTTGTTAAAACAAATTCTTTAGAATTTTCAAGTTTAGCCAAATGTTCTTCAGCAAATTTTAGCAATTTAGGATTACCAGACGGAGTATTATTAATACGATATTTATAATTAACAATACTATTATTTTTTATCGAAAAGTTTTGCGGTGCAAAAAAGTAATAATCTTTGTCAACTCCAAATTTGGAATTTTTCGCTGTTGATAACCAAGCTAAATTTTTGCAAATATAACAATTATTTTCGGCATATTTATTTTTTAATTTTTTCAAATTTGTTAGTATATCCATTGTATTGACAGACGTTATAAATTCATCATTAGCAAATTTATTTCTAATTTCTAATAAAGATAAAGGAATTTTATTTTCATCTACAAAATAACTATCAGTTGTTAAATCAACCATTATCCACTTTTTCAATTTTGTATCGTAAATTTCATTTACTACATGATTATCCATATCATATGGTGAATAAGGCATTATGAATACTCTTCTCGCATATATTTTTAAAGCTAAACAACACTCTTGTAATATTTTAGACTTATTTAAACAATTAATTCCTTGTTTAGGGTTATCAAAACTATATTCTAATAAAGCTAGTGAATTACACTCAATATGATTATCATAAAAAGATTCATGGATTAATTTAGGTGCAAAATAATGGGATAATCTTTTCACTTTTTCAAATTCCGATACTTTTCCAACAATAGAAATTAAATTATATTTATCTTTTAACTCTTCAAATCTTGGATCACTAAAATCATAATTAATTTTGCCATCATTTCCTTCAGCAAAGTTTTGATTATGAAATAGAATTCCTTTGTACACATTAAAACATGTATCGTCAAATACTTCTTTGTCTTCTTTTTTCATTTCTTCTCCCTTGTGTTTATACACATTGTATCGCATGTTTTTACTATTTTCAACTATATTTCAATAATTGAATTGAATTTTTACTATACAAAATTAAAAAAGATGCTAAAACATAGCATCTATCTTTATTGTTTAAAACATTTTTTGATTTTTTTCATATGTGACTATGGCACAATTATCGCGTTCAAAATGATAAAGATTAAGCCTCCTTTTCTAACTATATTAAATATGTTTTATGCTATTTTTAACTATTTTTATTCAAAAAAACAATAAATTAACATATTTATTCCTAAAAATAAAAAAAGCCTTCTTTTTTAGAAGACTTTTAAGCTTTTATAATGGTGCACCCTTGGGGATTCGAACCCCAGACCCACTGATTAAGAGTCAGTTGCTCTGCCAGCTGAGCTAAGGGTGCATATCAACTTACTTTTGTAATTATACACTAATTGACTTATTTTTTCAAGTATTTTATTTTAAATTATTAAACAATATAAGACCTAATAAAGTAAAAAAATAAGAACACTTAAAACTAAGTGCTCTTATTTTTTGAATTCTATTTAATAATTTCGCCTTCTGGAATTCCTCCAAAACAGGCATTTGCTTCATCTGTATCAATATGCATAGCAAATTTAAATCTAGGTGATACTCTTACAACAACATCATCAAATATTATTTGTCTTTGTCCACCTTCAATTTTAACTTTAACAATTTGTCCATTCTTAACACCTAATTCTGTAGCATCCTCAGGTGTAGCATGAATATGACGCTTTGCAATAATTAACCCCTCTTTTAAATCAACCTCGCCTTTAGGTCCTACAAGCTTAAGGCCTGGAGTACCATCTATATGTCCTGATTCTCTAACTTCAGTTTTAATTCCTAAAGTTCTAGCATCTGTTGCAGATACCTCGACTTGGTTTTTTCCTCTAAATGGGCCTAAAATAGAAACTCTTTCGATACTATTCTTGGGTCCAACTAATGTAACTTTTTGTTGTGAAGCAAATTGAGTTGGTTGTGACAACATCTTCTTTACTTCTAATTCCGCATCATTTCCAAATAACTTTAAAAATGTTTCTTCATTAACATGAACATGTCTTGCTGAAGTTTCAACTAATACTTTTTTCATTAATTTTCTCCTTTTTATTATTTATATAAGCTTTGATATTCGCTTATTGCGCTAATTAAATCGCCATTATCTTGAGAATATTGCCAGAACATAACACCAGCTAATTTATTGCTAGCTACGTACTCACATTTCAACCTGATTGATTCATTATCTTCATAAGTAATAAATACTCCTGTTCCACTATCATAAACATATGGAACTCCGCATTCATTATCAAAAAAGATAGAATCTTGCTTTTCTGAATTATTTAAATAGTTTGATGCAATATAAGAATAAGTTTTTGCAGAAGCTGAAATATCGTTTGCTGTTCCGCCATTGCTTAATCCGTTAGATCCTTCATATTGTTCTCCAAAAAAGGCTATACCAACAACCATTTTGTTTAATGGTGTACCTTTTTTTTCATAAGCCTTAACTGATGCATCAACAGAACAACCTGAGAATGTTCCCGTACCTTCGTATAATGCTCCTTGATGACGTGAAGCTCCTATTTGCATACCATAAGTCATCAAATTGACTAAATCAACATCGTCAACATATGCACTAGTATCAAACTTGTTAGGAGCCCAAGGACCTCCACCAACTGTTGATATAACTAAATGACTTTCGTTATTGGCTTTGATTTGTCTATTTAATTCTTTAATCATTAAAGTATAATTTTCAGTGCTAACTTTGGTTTCCCAATCAATATCTATTCCATCTATATCATATAAGTTTAGCATCTCAACACAACTTGCTGCAAAGTTCGCACGACCAACTGATGTTGATGCGAAAGACGCAAAGGAATCTGGGTTAATAAAGGATATAACAACGTATCCACCTTTAGCATGTATTTCATCTAAATAATTATTAACGAAATATAGGGCTGCAGACCCTGGGCTTGTTGCCCCGGTTGCAGAAACACTTCCAAATGCCATTATAAATATATCTAATGTATCTAAGGCATCTTGGCTAACTGGACTACTTGTAAGGTAAAAATAACCAGCTGATATGCCTTTAGTTGTATCAACATAATATCTACTAACTTTAACTTCAAATGTATATTCACATGTATAATCACCATAACTCATATTAGCAGTTAAGGTAATCACACGGTTTTCTGTATCTGGAACAATTTTACCAGTACTTCTGATTATTTGATGATTACTTGATTCCCAAGTAATTGCTACACCAGTTTCGTCATCCATTGTCGGTAGATCAATTTGATCTTTAGCAGTTTCCGGAATAATAGATAAAAGATTATTATATGTAGCTGCACATATTTCAGCATCTTCTAATTCAGAAATACTGTTCTTCCATGTTGCAAAAAGTATTAAATCACTTGTAATATTTGTATAGTCAGCATCCCATCCAGCAAAATATTTGCCTTCTGAGTTTGCCATAAATGGAGCAGTTGCATCACTTCCGTATTCAACAACTTGTGCAGAAACTTCTTTCTCATCTGACATAAATACTACATCATATGTAAAAACTCTATACTCTGGATAAATATCTAAATTTTTTGAAACATTATTAT
>Ga0172378_10006728_pt1 | contig 10718 bp, 7 predicted proteins | sample GrowelOW332metaG_FD_119755 | JGI IMG/M metagenome (GOLD analysis project Ga0172378, IMG submission 119755) | Groundwater microbial communities from an aquifer near a municipal landfill in Southern Ontario, Canada - Pumphouse #3_1 metaG | ecosystem: Environmental > Aquatic > Deep subsurface >... | reverse complement strand
ATATGCATACCCGTTCATGAAGTGAGTGGATAAATTACCGGTTGGTGTTTTTGGCAATACCGTGTTTGATTCATAAAGAGCCTTGTCAATTATAAATGATGGCTCCCTGGTATCGGAAAGAGGACGTGAATGCTGCATAGGACACAGCTTATAATAGCCCTTTAAATAAACTTTATCTGAGCCTTCAAATGAAATGCTCACAGCCTCATGACCGGGAGGCAGCATTAACTGTACTGCGTAATATGGTAAACCGGGCTCGCCGGCTTTGCCAAATAGCTGCATATTGTCAAATTTCACGGTTTGATAACCACCTGCTGTTGCAACATTGAAGTTCGTAATCTGGTACGTTTTGCGGATTACTTCAGAGTGGGCACTGATAAACGTGGTTATTAAAAATAGAAGCGTAAAGATTCTTTTCATCAATTAGCTTGGTTTTTGAGTGTATGTATATAGCCTAGAACGACTTCCCCGGGTGCTTTGAAATGCAAATGTAATTGTTTAAGTTATTCATTTGCAAGTTCAGCGATAAATTATAAGGTTGGCAGAGTGAAATCTAATGATGTAGGGCTTCCCATTAATTGACTATAATTTTCAGTAAACAGGTTCTGGCAGGGCTTTTTAGATATAAAAAATACAATCCGGACTTTAAATTGCCCGTTTTATAGGCGTATCCCTGCCCGTTAATTGTAATATTTTGTTCATCAAGCAATAATCCCCTGATATCATATAACTGCATCCAATAGTCTCCTTGAATACCATTAAGGACAAAATGATCCCCTGCCGGATTTGGAGTAACCTTTATGTCCGGGTCATGGTCTATTATGTGCACATTCTCGTGTAAGAGTAAATGCAAATCGTGAACTATAGTATCGCCTAAAGTCACCCGAATAGTATCACATCCCCAATACACACCTTGCTCACCACATATTTCAACTTCACCCGGGAATACTGCAATGATATATTCAGCCAGTTCATTACTCGTCACGCTACTGGAGTCAACACTGACCATTGCTCCGGGAAGAGTAAAACTGCCGGTTAGTGAATCGACATAAACCATACCTTTAACCCAACCAACGGTAAGCGTATCAGGATAAAGATTTTCAACAGCATCTAAATCAAAACCTGCATTAGCTATTTGTGAAGACCCGTCCCCATCATCGGTAATTTTGAAATAGCGGGTTTTATTGAGGGGTGAATTGGAAAGATCAAATGAAGAAGTAGCTGTTCCGGTTCCAAGAAGATACCACGGGCCATCAGTCGTGTTACCCGCATACAAACGATAACCTTCAGGAGTGTTGTCGCTCTCTATAATCCTGATATCGTTTCCGGTTTTGTTCAAAACAGGAACGCCCATATCGAAAATCATTAAACCATTACGACCAATAGAATAAGCTGTTGAATCAGGAGGGCCAATCAATGCGGAGGTATTCCCTTCATCAGCCGGATTGTTATTAAGAATTTGGCATGCTACCACTTTCTCAGCGAAGTATCCACCTTTTTTACTTAGCATGACGTTTACCTGTGTCTGACTGCCGGTACCAATCACTATATTGTTTACCTCTTTAGGTTCGTAACCGTTGGCAATCACACGCATGGTATAAGTGCCGGGGTTAAGAAATTTATGATAATCACCCACTAACGGATTCGTATAGAGTGGATAATAGTTATGAATAAAAATGCTTGCTGACACAGGTTCACCTGTCAGTGAATCAGTAACTAACCCATTAATGCCCTGGTTAATAGAGTGTGTAATCATTAACAACATGGCATCCCTGTTTTTAAGGTAGTAAGCCCCTATCTGAGATGAGGGAGGTTGCTTGCTGACCGATATTTCAATAGACCAGGCAATAGATCCTGTGGTGCCATAACCGAAATCCTTAGTACTTCCGTTAATGGCATACATACCGTTGAATCCCGGAGCATATGGAAGGGACACATAGCCTGAATTCAATGAATATTGCTGTGACAGATAGTGATGGATATCTTCATCGGGCGACAATGTTTCTCTGTAACTCCATGGATAACTAATAAACTCCGTACCACTATGGTAACTCATATACATCACCATCTGGTGATCTCTTAGCATATTCCTTAATACACGCGTTTCAGCCTGTGAACATATTTCGGGACTGTTACCTTCCCCATTCCACATATATCCTCCATCACGGTTTATATCTACACCATTATTGTTATAACGGGTCATGTTTTCACGCCCGTAAGGATTGATGCAATAGATAATCCATATTTCTGCATTATTGACTGCATAGGTCATTCCCTCATCAGTGCCGTATGATAAACACAATTCTCTGGCAAAGCGTATCATGTTTTCCGGACCCCCCACTTCATCACCATGGATTCCTCCGTCAAACATGATCTCAGGTTCATTCTCATCAACATTTGAATTGTCGCTGATTTTTAAAGCAACCAAGGGTTGAAAGACGTTGCTATATCCCAGCACATATTTAGTACATATCAGAGGGAAATTAGTTGCCAGACTGTCGGCAATTGCATTCAGCTCGGCAAAAGTATGATAACCCGGTGGTATTCCCCTGGGTTTAAAAGAAGCAGAGAGAGCATTCAGATCATTAACCTCTACCTCAATTTCCAGTTTGTTCAATTGCAGGTAGCTTAATTCATCAGGGGTGACATAACATCTGATGAAGCCATTTGCCTCTTCATAGTTGATTCTCAGATTTTTCAGATTGCCTGTTTTAATAACATCTAATGCATGTTGTGCTTCAGTGATTCCATTTCGTGTAACTATTTTAACCTGCATTTCATTTATACGCCATGGTTGCTGAGCATTCAGACTGAGTGCTAAAAACAGGAACAACCATGTTGCAATAACCAGACTTTTCATGCTGTTATTTGTCATTATGTCTTATAAAGAATTAAGGTGTAAACGTATAAAAAAATACATTTCGCGGGTCTGTAAAATTATCAACCTGTTCAGTAAAGGAGTCCTGAATTACCGTCCTGCTTTAAGGAATAAAGATTACTTGCAGCCTTGCATTAATGCTGTTAATGGTATACGGGAGTATAATGGAAGAATCAAGATAAATAAATTCAAGTCTCTTGCAATTCCGGATAGTACCCGGCAGGGTGATCAGGGGGCCTGAGTGAGCAATGTTAAGCTCAATTAAACCGGTCAGATTGCCCAGTTCAGAAGGAAGGCTGTTCAACTGGTTTCTGCCAATGATTAAGTACTTCAAATGGGTCAGATTCCCAATTTCGGCAGGAAGTTCGTACAGCATATTATTGTATAGAAAGAGGAACTCCAGGTTCACAAGGTTGCCTGTTTCAGATGGAATTTCTTTAAGTTGGTTATTTTCAAGGTGTAGTTCAACCAGGTTTGTAAGCTTTCCTATTTCAGGCGGGAGGATCTTTAGTCTGTTATATTTCAGTGACAGCCGTTTGAGCTTTGTGAGGTTCCCGATAGACGAAGGGATTGATTCCAAATTGTTATCACTGATAACAAGTGTTTCCAGGTTGGTAAGTTGGCCTATCTCTTCAGGAATTGATTCTAGTCCATTTTTAAATAGATAGAGTGACTTGAGGTTTTTCAGTGTACCAATTGCAGCCGGAATACTGTCAATATGCCTGTTGGAGATCTTTAATTTAGTTACTTTATCAGGATTTGCAATAGCCTGCGCCATTTTATTACTTGATGAGCAACCCCAAAGTGTAATGGATACAAGCACTATGAAGCCACCTGATAATAATCTTTTCATGAGAAGGTGTTTGGTCGGTCAATTATTTTTTATCCAGTTTATTCAAAGCAAAAGAATAAGCACCAACCGAAACGGCTTTTGAAGTACCCAACCGGCTAATACCTACACCTATTCTTTTCAGAGAATCATATTTAATTCGACGGGTGCTGAAAGGAACCTTGATTTCTCTGGTGTCGCCTTCATAGAACCTTTGAAATTCATTTTCATCTTCAAGATTGAACACTTTGATCTCCAATCGGTCAAGGGCGGTGCCAATCAATGTTTGGTAATTGGAATTCATTTCATCCACCAGGTGTTGTAGAAATAGTGGGTATGCGCCTGCCAGTCCCCCACCAATAACCACAAGACCGTCAACCAGGGTAACGGCATCTGCAATAGAATCACCGGCAACTTCAGCCATACGATGGAAAGCTTTTATAGCCGCTTCTTTATTTCCTTCACGTGTTCCCATCCCTATTTCAAAAATATCGCGGGGCTCAGGAGCAGTATCCAGAGGGATTTCAGCTTCCCGGCAGTAAATCCGTTTGACACCTCTGATACTCACATTTTCCTCCACACTTGAATTGGTGTGCAGCTTATTACGCATACGGTTGATTTCACCTTGCGCTGAATTGTCGCCTACAAATAACTCGCCACGGGTAACGATGCCGGCACCATATCCGGTTCCGAAGGTCACCCCTAGAAGGTTCTGGAAAATCTTAGGGCTCTTACTGCTTTCAATCCGCTGGTTAATTTCAGGTAAAAACCCTGCAATAGCTTCGCCATAAGCAAATAAATCACCATCATTATTAATAAATACCGGTATCTCAAAGATCTCTTCCAGCATAGGCCCGAGAGCTACTCCGCCTCTAAAGACGGGTAAATTCTCCAGGTCGTCAATAATGCCTAACTCATATTCAGCCGGACCGGGGAAACAGAAGCTTATAGCAACCGGTTTGATTTTTAATTTAGTCTTCACTTCATTGAATCCCTGGATTATTTTCTTCAGAACTATTTCAAGAGTTGTTCCGGTAGCAGGAATAATGATAGGATCAATGATTTCATGCTCAGCCTGCACAGCTGAGAAAACAAAATTGGTTCCTCCTGCATCAAGAACCATTACGATCCGGTTATCGTTTAAATAGCGCATATGTGTGAGACTTTAAAAGTTTATCAACTAACAAATGTATTAAACCCGTGTTCGTTAAGCGAAGTTAATTTTATTTTATGAATTCTTCCGGCAAATTGCATGATGTGTTTTAATGTGCCTCCAGCCAGTTATTACATCGTTAAATTTTACACAAGCGCAAATGGGTATCAAGTTTTAATGTGCCTCCAGCCAGTTATTGCCGGTACTTATTTCAACTTCAATCGGTATACTTAGCGGCATGGCTGTTTTCATCAGTCGTTCAATAATGGGTTTAACAATATCCAGTTCCTCTTTTAACACATCAAATACCAATTCGTCATGTACCTGCATGATCATTTTTGACTTTAATCCAAGTTGCTCAAATTCACTGTAAATATTCACCATTGCAATCTTAATCATATCGGCTGATGAACCCTGGATTGGTGCATTGATAGCATTCCTTTCAGCGAAACTTCGTACCACTGAATTGGCTGAATTGATATCACGCAGGTATCTCCTCCTCTTCATGATTGTTTCAACATAACCCTGGCTACGGGCTTTGATGATCGTTTCATTCATGTATAGGCGGATGCCTTTGAACCTTTCAAAATACTGGGAAATGATATTAGCGGCTTCCTTACGTGGAATGTTCAGCCTTTCAGATAGCCCGAATGCTGAAATACCATAGATAATACCGAAGTTGACGGTCTTGGCATTGCGCCTCATGTCACGGGTAACCTCCGACACATCAACATTATATATTCTGGCAGCCGTAGCAGTATGTATATCCAATCCCTGTCGGAAGGCTTCCTGCATGGCAGCATCTCCGCTCATTTCAGCAATAATCCTCAACTCTATCTGTGAATAGTCGGCTGATAGTAATACATACTTCTGATTACGCGGTACAAAAGCCTTCCTGATTTCTCTGCCTCGCTCGGTCCTGATAGGAATATTCTGCAGGTTAGGATTGTTGGAGCTTAACCGCCCGGTTGAAGCAACTGCCTGGTTGTAGGATGTGTGTATCCTTCCTGTCCGCGGGTTGACCAACAATGGCAGGGTGTCAATGTAGGTAGACTTAAGTTTTGTAAGAGAACGGTAATCAAGTATCAGTTCAACAATCGGATGCTTGTTGATGAGCTTAACCAGTATGTCCTCACCGGTGGAATATTGCTTTGTTTTAGTCTGCTTTGGATTATCGGATATCTTCAGCCTGTCGAAGAGTATTTCTCCTAACTGCCGGGGTGATCCGATATTAAAGGTACCGCCCGCCAGTTGATAAATTTCTTTTTCAACCGACTGTATCTCTACCAATAGTTCTTGTGAATACTTCTTAAGCACCTCAATGTCAACCTTCACCCCTTCAGCTTCCATGGCGGCAAGTACCGGAACAAGCGGCATTTCAATTTCATGAAACAACTTGCTGGTATCTGTATCCGCCAACATAGGTTCAAACTGATATCGTAACTGAAGCGTCACATCTGCATCTTCACTGGCGTACTCAACCACTTTGGCAACCGGCACTTCACGCATGGTGCCCTGGTTCTTGCCTTTTTTTCCTATAAGGGTCTCAATGGATATAGGCTTGTATTTTAAATAAACAACGGAAAGATAGTCCATGCCATGCCGCAAATCAGGTTCAATCAGGTAATGTGCTATCATGGTGTCGAACAGCTTCCCTTTAACCTTCACATCATACCAACTCAGCACGGCAATATCATACTTCAGGTTGTGCCCTGTTTTTTCAATGGATTCATTGCCATAAACAGGTGCAAACTCCTGTACTATTTTGCAAGCTTCCCCGTACACTTCAGGAATAGGAATGTACCAGGCTTCGCCCGGTTTTACTGCAAAAGACAGACCAACCAACTCTACGTTATTAGCGTCTATGCCGGTGGTTTCTGTATCAAAGCTGATATTTTCGGCCTTTTGGAGTATGGTAATCAACTCTTTCCTTTTAGTAGGGGTGTCAACCAGATAATAGGAGTGGGGTGTATCTGCCGAAGTCCTGATGGTGGTATTAACCTCCCCGACTTCACTGAACAGTTCAGGAGCACTTACTGTTTTTTCAAAAGGTTCAGTTGACTTGTCTGAATCTGTTTCGGGACCGCCTTGAACATCAAATGAAAGCTCAGGGGCACCGGTTGTTTTTTTTACTTTAACTTCAGGTTTAGTTGCTTTCCCAAAGTCGTTATACACCCTCTCGCCAAAATTTCTGAACTCAAGTTCTTCCAGTAGGGTCTTCAACCCGGCAAAGTCAGGTGTGGTAAGTTTTAGTTCTTCTTCATTATATTCAATGGGAACATCGAGAATGATAGTTGCCAGTTGCTTCGACATCAGAGCTTGTTCTCCAAACTCCCTTACCTTCTCCTTCAATTTAGCATTTTCAATCTTGGAGGCATTCTCCACCATGTTCTCTATACTGCCGAACTGGCCTATCAGTTTGCGGGCGGTAACTTCACCCACACCCGGAATGCCGGGTATGTTGTCGGATGTATCGCCCCATAAACCCAATATATCTTTAACCTGCTCCGGTCGCTCAATGGAATACTTTGCGCATACCTCAGGCACTCCCATAATAATCGCTTTTTCTCCCGGCTTCCCCGGCTTATACATGAAGATGTTTTCATCTACCAACTGTCCGAAATCTTTATCCGGAGTCATCATGTAAACTTGTAAATCAGGACCGGCAGCCCTATGAGCCAGTGTTCCGATCACATCATCGGCCTCATAACCATCCACTGACAGTATGGGTATGTTAAATGCCCTGATCAGTTTCTGTATATAAGGGATCGCAATAGCTATATCTTCAGGTATTGACTCACGGGTTCCTTTGTAAGCAGTATAATCAATGTGCCGTTGTGTAGGGGCTTGGGTATCAAAGGCAACCCCTATTAAGTCAGGCTTCTCATTCTTGATAACCTCATAGAGTGTGTTGGCAAATCCCAGTATTGCCGAAGTGTTGAGCCCTTTGGATGTAATCCTGGGGTTCTTATTCAGGGCGTAATATGCCCGGTAAATCAAAGCCATTGCATCTAATAGGAATAGCTTTCTGGGAGTTTGCGACATAAAAAATTAAATTTTTTAAATTAACAGGTTACTTCGTCTCTCTCAATACCAACATATATAAGTCGTTCTCCAAAGGCAGGTACCCATATTCGTAAACAAAACGGTACATGTGACCTTTTTGAGTGGTGTATATGTGTGTAAAATATTCGAAATTAAACCCCCGGTTAGTCAGCTTGTCTTTATGAACAGTAACTTTCCCTGAAGGGTTCAATTCCGAAAGTATTCGTCTGTTTTTACGCAGAATGTTGTTTATTTTGCGTACAGCAATACTCAAATCACTGTTAAGGCGGTTGTTGTAATTATTACGACATTGGTCGTTGCAGAATTTTTTATCGGCACGGCCAATCAATGCTTCCCCACAATCAAGGCACGATTTCCCCATAAGCATCAAACTTGTTCTTTTGAAAATATAATCTTTTGATTAAAAGGCTATCCATTGATAGTGGTCGGTTCACTAATTCAATGGAAAACTGAAAAGTAATCCGTATGCTTTGAACTTGTTATGCCCTGGTTGCTTAACTGCTCGTAATACTAAGCTTTTAAGAAGCCTGGGTGTCCTTAGCTTTCTTTTCTTTCTTCTCAAGCCTCTTTTCTTTTAAAGATTTTGTAGGCTCTTTTTTCGTTTCTTTTTTTGCGTCTTTGCTTTTCGACATGGCTTTAATTTTTTAAAATCCAATAATTCTGATGCCGGAAACTATGATAGTTTCAGCATGTCAAATATAGCAATAAATCGTATCAAAAGAGCCTGTCAGTAATAAAAAGTTTCCGCTTATTATTAAATTCTTCCTGTTTTATAACTACAATGGGATATAAGCAATTATAGTGCTCAAGTTGCAAATATCAGAGAATGGTACGTAATGATACTCATTTGGCAGTTTTTGGCAGACTTTTAGGTATGACACAAAAACTGACACCGTGTATCCACTTGTATCAACCTGTATTAACCTGTATCAACTTGCATCAACCTGTATAAATCTGTATTAACTTGCATCTACCTGAATAAACCTGTATTAACCTGCATCAACCTGCATCAACCTGCATCAAAGATGACATAAAGGCAGGGAATGATTACATATCCTGTACCATTGGAAGCATTTAATCGGGATTAATTCTTTAACAAATCAAAAATCTTATTCCACAAATCCTGCTGCTTGAATAATTCAGCCATATGATAGTCAGCCAGCATAAATCCCTTATTTCCATCGCTGTATAGACGGGGATTGTCATCTGAATCATTGCTTTTTCCCAGGTACCAACTAATTACCAATAACTCAAAGGTCGTGGTATTGCCAACCATATTTTTAAGAACCGGGTTTATGCGTACTAATGCTTCCCCTTCCTCTTCATGACCGGAAGGGAGTAGCCCTGACAGATTCCCGTATTGATCCATCGCTCCAAGCGCATAGTATGCAGGGCTTTTACGTTCTTCGGGCGATAATTTTTCAAGTTCCTTGATCAGACTGGTATGCAGGTCTTCAGGATCACCCTCCAGCTTTTGCTGTGCTAAATCAGATCGGTAATTATCCATTCCAGTCTTAAATTCTGCTGCTTCCGCCTGATCAATTTTTAGTAATGCTCTGTATGCTTTTTCCATCTCTACAAGGACATCATCACCCGAGTAACTGCCTGAACCATCCGGACCGTGATTTTCATCAGCATTGAGTAACTCGTTTAAATATTCTTCCCGGGTAACGGGAACTGATAATGTCACATCCTTTTCCATGATCACCGTTACCTTTCGTCTTACATTCTGATAAACAGGATACCCGTAAAAATCTGACACCTTAGCCGGTTGCAGGAATATGTCTGTAATTATCGGTGTGCCAAATATTTCAGAAGGATTATTTATTGACATATAAAGCACCGGGCCTCTTTTAACGATTCTCTCGTCGTACTCCTTTATATAGGCTGAAAATGTAATTTCCAGCATTGTTGAATGGATACTACTAAAATCAACTCTGAAACCTTTTGGCGGATTTATGCTGTCCCATGATGAAATGATGGTACACATTTCCTCCATTAAGTTGTTGTAATCACCCACAAAGGTTTTGATCACTTCACCCCTGGTATAGGGCATAAAATCATCTTCTTCAATATGAACAACCTGATCAGAAAATACCTGTTGCGACCACGCCGTTCTGCAGATAAAAAAAATCACCAGTAACGAAAGAATCATTTTGTACCTGCCGGTGAATGTCTTACTAATCTGTTTCATGAGTTATATTATAAGTTGTGTATCGGTTACTTCATATCATATAATTTGTCCAAAATGCGGAATATCCTTGAATAATGATCTGTCAACCGATTACTTCATAATATATAATTTGTCCACTATGCCGTATTTTATGGATTCATCGGCGTCCATCCAGTGGTCCCGGTCAAAATCTGAAAAGATCTGTTGTTTAGTCTGGCTACAGTTTTTTGCCAGTATCTCAGCAGCAATTGTTTTTGTTTTGATGATCTGTTTTGTCTGAATCTCTAAATCAATTGCAGTCCCTTGTAATAACCCGATACTAGGCTGATGAATCATAACTTCCCCTAACGGGAATATATAGCGTTCGCCTTTTTGCCCGGCCGATAGTAAAATAGAGCCCATGGATGCTGCTAATCCCATGCATACTGTCGATACCGGTGATGAAATCAGGTTCATTGTATCCAATATGGAGAATCCGGAAGTCACCATGCCGCCGGGGCTATTGATAAAGAAGGTGATTTTTTCACCGGGTTTAACGGATTCCAGATAGAGTAATTTACTCACAATATCACGTGCTGAATCATCGTCAACTTCTCCCCATAGAAATATCTTCCGCTCT
>Ga0172378_10006727_pt1 | contig 10718 bp, 5 predicted proteins | sample GrowelOW332metaG_FD_119755 | JGI IMG/M metagenome (GOLD analysis project Ga0172378, IMG submission 119755) | Groundwater microbial communities from an aquifer near a municipal landfill in Southern Ontario, Canada - Pumphouse #3_1 metaG | ecosystem: Environmental > Aquatic > Deep subsurface >... | reverse complement strand
TAATGATCATAAAAACGCAAAACATGCACAACGCCGTTCGTGGGCTGTATATCAGAAGTAGCCACGTGTGCATTAATAAGATCATTGGTCGTAAAATCATAAATGTAGGAATAAAATAACTGGCGGTACCCGGCATATTTTACCCCATTTTCATCGTGATAAACGACCCCGATATTCATCGGTCGGCCATTATATGAAACATAGGCCTGCCCACCGTAAACATTCATAGCCGTTGTATCCATCTGAGGAATATCCTTCAACAGATATTTATCATGAATCAGATATAAAGTAAGATAGTTTTTCCATACGTCTGCACTAATCTGGCTCAAATCTGACACGGTATCATTCCCGGCATGGTATAGATAGGAATTCAGAAAAGTGAGTGACTTATCAATAGAATAATCAGTCGGTGCGAAGAAAGTGATGGTACTATCCGTAAAAACATCCTCCATTCCTGTCAGGTGAATGATCTCCACCAGTTTTGTAAAGTAATCAGGCCTAGAATTCAGATAATCCAGCACCGTTCCATCGTAATGTGGATTGCTTGTTCCTCCGTCTTGTAAATAACTATTGTCGGAACAATGTACCAGAAAAAATATAGTCAGAAGACCAAAAATCCCGGTTTTTAATGTTTTAATTAAATTCATTGCTATAGATTTTTTAGTTCCAGTATTGATTAAGAGACATCTTAGGATTATTATCCAGCGCATCTTTATTAATAGGCCAGGTCCAGGCTCCCTGGTCAAAAGCAGAGCGGCTTATAGCATTATAAGCATAGTTTCCATTATAAATTTTCCGAGTCCGAACCAGATCGTAATAATAATAACCTTCACCTATCAGTTCCCGGACACGTTCCCAATAAATATCGTCTTTCAGATCCTGCCCTGAAGCAGTAAATTCCTCTGCTCCTGCCCTGTTCCTGATCTGGTTGACAAGATCCCTGCCTGTTACGTCATCGTCTAATTCGGCGGCAGCTTCCGCGTACATTAAAATTACATCTGCATACCGGAACACGATTTGATTACCCATGTTACTGGTGAAATTACCGTCCGCATCGGTATGTTCATTTAAAAATTTGGTTACCCATTTTATCTCATCTGAAGATTCGTCACTCGCATAAATATTTTTAAACCAGGCATCTGTCCGTCCGTCAATTTTACTACTGGGGAAAATAGCCCTTAAAAAGTCACTGGTATAATAAATTGTCGGCTGAACCTTTTCATTCAGATTTTCAGGCACAGTATAATTGGAATAAACTGAATTATATTCGAAATCTTCATCTTTATTTATGTCCTGAACAATCTCAAAGAGGCTTTCCTTAGATCCTCCGCTAAAAATCATATTCGTTTTACTCAAGTCTAGCAGCTGATAACCGCCGTTCGCTGTAATATCTGCCCCTAAATTGACAACATTCTGGTAATAGGTATCCCGATTATTTACATCAAATCCGGCCAGCCAAAGGTTTATATGCATCATCAGGGCAATAGCACTTCCCCGCATGGCTCTTACTGCAACCTTAGCAGTATTGGCATAAGTCCAAGGCAAGGCTTCTGCATTTGGGTCGTCATCCAGCACCGATTGCATGTCAGCCAGACAATTCTGCAGAACCGTAACCATATCGGTGCGAGGCAAAGCATCCTCGTTATAGGCATTTGTCCAGTAAGGCACATCCCCGTACAGCCGTACAAGAAAGAAATAAGACAAGTTACGCATAAAATGGGCTTCCGCCTTGTATCCCGCTATTTCATTATCAGTTAAGGCACCCGCATCCATTCGATCAATTTCATATAGAAGGATATTGGCAGAACTGATCACTTCATAGAAAGTATTCCATTTCGTTACTCCCTGAAATTTGCTATCACTATATTGATCAAGTAAAGTACTTAAGTCATTATTCGCCAGATAAGCCACCCAATTATAACTGCCGGAATCATAATAATCTTTCACAGGAGCACAACGAAAATCACCTGAAACAGGAAATAAAGCACAATCCGTCATGGTAGCATCCCTAAACTCGGAGTACATGCTCAGGGCAAAACCTTCCACATCATCTTTTGTTTTCCAGAAAACATTTCCGGACATTTCATCTATGTTGTCCACAGCCAGAAAGCTGTCGCATCCGGATAAAATAGTTAACAGTGGAAATATTATAATTATAAAAAAATTTCTCATAGTCAATCCTGATTAAAATTTAATACTCATTCCAAAACTATAATCACGGCTATTTGGATAGCCACCCGAAACATCTCTCCCCAGGGAATTTACATTTTCCGGATTTATACCGGAATAATTCGTAAATACATGAAGATTATTGATACCGAAACGAAATGTCAGCTGGGAAAGGCCGAACTTTTCAATATATTTTTTATTCACGTTGTAACTGAGAGAAACATTATTAAGCTTTACATAGGATCCGTCCTCCTGAAACAAAGTCTGATCGGCCCGGAATGGATCGACCAAATTGGAACGCTTGTAGTCGAAAGGATTGGGGTACTTGGCATTCCGGTGTTCCGGTGTCCAAAAGTCATAAGCACCGATCGGAGCAAGAGATGTCAGACTTTTGGGGTCGTAGTAGGTTGCGAACTGATCGGCCAGGGTTTTATTAATAATATCCCTACGTAATGTAAACGAAAGACTGACAGAAACAGATACCGATCCATAACGCAACGTATTATATGCTCCACCGGTAATTCTTGGCTGAGAGTTTCCAACGATCTCCCGGTCGTTGTCATCCAGAATATAATCACCATTCACATCTACCCAAATAGGATCGCCGGCCTTGAAATAAGCATCCTTTGAGTTACTCCCACCAATCCGGTAACGAAGTCCGGTTGCCGGATCCACAGGCACATCCTCATCGTTAGCATATACGCCTTTATTGACAAACAGAAAATTTGACAGTGCATTGGTACCTACCCTATTCACGATTGAACCATCCTGGGTATATTGTTTAACGCCATTGGGTAAAGCTGTAACAATATTCTTATCGATCGCGAAATTAAAGCTGATGTTCCAGTCGAGTTTACTTCTGACCGGTAACGGACGTGCACTGCACTGAAATTCCAGTCCTTTGTTGACCAAGCTTGTTGAGATGCTTTTCACGCCGGTAAAAGCATTATGGTTCGCCATATCTACCGTTTTTAAGATATTATCGGTTTGCTTATAATAGGCATCCATCGAAAAAGAGTATTTTCCTCTCAAAAACCCCATATCCATCCCAAAGTTCCAGGTTGTATTGGTTGTGGGCTTCAAATCCGGGTTTGGAGTCGATTCCAGGTTGATCGGGATTACGGACTGACCATTGTAGGTTTCATCAGCGATATAATATTTCCCGTAAATGTCGTATATATCAGCATTCTGCCTAATCGTTCTACCCCAGGTAATCCGCATGGTACCCGAACTGATAAAATTATACCGCTTCATAAATGACTCCCTAGAAAAATGCCATGCAAATCCAAGCCCGGGATTAATCGTCCACTTCTTGCTGCTTCCTGAAACAGAACTGGCTTCAGGGCGGATCATCGGCGTAAACACATACTTGTCTTCCCCTAAAGAGAGCTTGGGACTTCCAATACCAAACGAGGGATTTACCATAAATGATATCGACTTGTTATCATCGGTCGATTTCGCATCACCGGAAGAACTACCAAAAGTATAACCTACTGGCCCTCTGATCACATCACTTGGAAGCCCAACCAGCTCCAAATTATTTCCCGAGTTCTCCGCAGAAGAAAGCTCAAACATCAGGCTTAATCCGAATCTTACATATCCTAAGTGAGTATTGTAACTAATATTATTACGGTTATAAATTTTATGATGAAATGTGTTGTTTGAAGTAATCTTGGGTTTCTCATTGTTTAGCATCCCGGGTTCAAAAGTATCTTCCGTTTTTGTGCTATGACTATAACTGATGGCTGAATTGAAAGAAAGTCCTTTTGCGATCTGGTAATTTAAACTAATGCTGGCATCATAACTAAGATCTTTATTTTTATTATCCACCGAAAGAGCCCCCAAGGTAGCATTACTTGCCGTGTATAGTGAAGGAGGAGGCAGCAGGGAAGACGTGTTGGCTCCGCTAGCCACGCCTGTCTGAATCAAAGCATTTCCACTACCGGTACTGTTTTTACCAATACTGGTATTTACATATGCAGATATCCTAAATTTCTCGTTTGGTTGATATCCCAGATTCGTACGCAGTGAATAACGGGTAAAACCGGTATTGTCGACAATTCCTTTTGAATCTGAATAACCAACATTCACTTTATAATTAAAATCGTTATCGCCTCCGGAAAAATTTATATTATGAGTTTGGTTGTATGTTGTCCGATAAAAAACATCCTGCCAGTCCGTATTATTATTGTAGTAGGCATTCAGGCTATCGGAAAGCAGGGCAAAGGAATTGATAACATTCTGGGCATCATAATCATTGCCTTCATAGTTAAGGATTTCATTGACTCTCAGTCTACGCTCCGTTGCACCAACTACCACGTCTTTCAACCGCGGAGGCGTACTGATGCTCATACTGCTGGAATATGAGATTATCGGCACCATGGAATTTCCACGCTTGGTAGTAATCAAGATCACCCCGTAAGCACCCTGTGATCCATACTGTGCAGTAGCCTGAGCATCCTTGAGAACCGTAATACTTGCAATATCTTCTTGGGGAATCATGGCCAAAGGACTGACATTGCTACCAGCAACCAACCCCTCATAATCGAAATTTGATGTATTATCAATCGGTATACCATCCACAACAAACAAGGGGGATGTATCGGTTAAATAGGCTTGATCCCCACTTCCCTTTACATTTATATCAGAAAGTCCCCGAATAACATAACTTCCTGCCATCCCGGGCGTTCCGTTATTCTGTTGTATATTCAGACCCGCCACTCGTCCCTGAAGCAGTTCCATCACATTCTGAACAGGAACATCCGGGAGATCTTTTGCCTCAATCTTAATGGCTGATGAGGTTACATCCTGTTTCTTTTTTTGCTGATAGCCGATAGTAATGATATCATCCATCACGTTATCCTCCACGATCATGTAAATATGATAATCCGCCTTGGCCTTAGTGATCTTCTCCCAAACCGGCTGATAGCCGATGAAGGTAAACCGAAGTTTATAACCGGTAGAAGGAACTTTAATCCAGAATTTTCCATTGGCATCTGTCGCTGTTCCACTCAGGATGACGGAACCTTTCACTACTTTCTGAGTATCCCTGATGGCTACAATTGTTACTCCGGGAAGAGGAGTATTCGTATCTTTATCCAATACCGTACCACCAACCATAACGTTCTGTGCCAAAACGTTAAACCCGGATACAACAAATAGAATAATCAATAAATAATATGTATAATGTTTTTTCATAAGTTATCTTTTATCAATAACGGTTGATTTAGTTGTTGTCTCCAAAATATGGATCACCTCCGGCGAATACAAAGTTAATATCCCAATGCCCTTCTTCATAAATCGCGAAATCAAACGTGATTTCGGCATCATATCTTCTTCCATTTCCATTGAACATCCAGTTGTATCCAAAAGTAACCTCGGCACTCTCACCTGAATCGTTGGTATAATCCGTAACCATTTCAGACAGGGGAACCGGATATGCCACCTTATACCTAACAAATTTTTCCGTTGTATCCTTCACCATATCAAACCCGTGTACCAGCTTTTTCCAGTTGGTTAGGTTAAACTTATCGGGATTAATAAGGGTGTAGTCAGATTTGTAGAAACGGAAAGTTAGCGTAGGATCTTTTTCATCCAGATCCAGATCCTTATGGAAATAAACCTGAACATCTTCTGTCGAGAGAATATACATCCCCTGATACGAAGAATAAGCTGTACTATTTGTAGTATATACATTTTGCATGGAAAGCGGATGAACATATGCAGCAGTATCCACCCCACTTTCCGGGTCAACGCTACTGGGTTCATAGGCACTTTCCCGTTCCGGAATCAACCTCATGCCGGTATAATATTTCCGACCTCCGGAATTCTCCACTTTGACATCGAAAATATAACCAGCACCGGGACTGCATGATACAAAAGACGAATTTGCTTTGGCCCACATAATAAATTCACCGGAGTGTTTCCGAACCTGAAACAACGAACGGTTTTCAATGGTTCGCTTGTCTTCTATTTCCTGTAAGGAAGTCTCCGTCCCAAGGTAAGGCGTCTTCCAGACGGTTACCGGGAAATATTCCGTCAACTCAGGAGCTTCACTGCCATCATATTTCCGCATGTTGACAATTTCCATGGTAAAAGGCAACGTAGAACTTCCCGGATTAAAATTACCGGTCATGAGATTATCCCTTCCTAACTTGGGCTCATAAAGTGTTTGAGTAAAAGTTGCACCTGGATCAAAAGCATCTGTAACATCCGGCAAATTTGAGCTGCATGAAATAATACTGGTTACCAGAACCATGGAAAGAAAGATAAATAAGATTACTTTAGATTTATTCATAACCATAATTTTGAAAAAAGGAAACAAAATGATCAAACCCAAATTCGTGCCCGGGAGTAACCAAATGGATAATCCCGTTATCGGACTGTAAATCGAGAGCCTGCTTGTAATACGTGTAAGTACTTGTCCAGTTGGTCTCCAGTGTGGAACCATTCATATCACTGAATATAAATCGCCGGATTCCTGCATCAAGCAGTCCGGTAGCAGGCAATTGTTCATAAGCGACATTCATATTATAACCGTACTTGATATCAGGAATTACCAGACCATTGGTATTTTCACTGATAAGTTCCGAATCATATTTACCACGAAAAATATAACGACAAATCAGACTGTCCATTTGCCCGCGGTAATCATATTTAGTTTTTACCAACGTTGTATCCGCTGGAGTTACTATCGTTCCCTCCTCATCTGTTACTTCCGGAACAATCAGTGTATCCACCACGGTAAAGGGTTCTATCAGAAAATCCTTAAGGCAGCAAATAAGTGAATCTTTAGAGTTATTTTTCCGGTACTGATTCAGCGCATTGATTGCCGATTGAAAACATTCGTTGGGAACAGCAAAAATCGTAAATTCAGCACTATCCTGTGCCAGCGTATCCCGCAACCCGGGAATTCCGTTAATCAGTACCATCATTGAATCAAAATGCAGGTTATAAGTCGGATCGCCGGCCGATAAATAATCAAGAACAGTACCTTTAAAACTGGTCACTTCTGCTGTATCTTTATAGTAAGGACTATCATAGTCCTCACAGGAGACTACGCATCCGAGAATGATACAAGTTCCAAGCACAATAAATATTAATTTTTTCATGTATTTCATCATTTTATTATCTGGTTATTGTACGATGATTATTTCCAGTAACTATTTTGTTTCAAAAGAGGATTCGCTTGCAGTACGCTCTTGGCCACAGGCCAGTAAATTCCCCCGTCACTATTAATCAGAGCAACGATTTCCGGGTTATCACCAACCAGCCTTTGATAGCGTATCTGATCATACCATCGCCAGCCTTCCCCCATTAATTCTCTTCTTCGTTCTTCAAAAATATTTTTCAGCAATTTTTTATTATCTCCGTCAAGATCTTCCGAAAATCTCAAAATAACCAAGCCTCTTGTCTCCCGGAACGCATTTAGCAGAGCCAAAGCTTCGTCCGGACGATTGAGGACAACGAGAGCTTCCGCCCGAAGTAAGGCAATTTCTTCGGGACGAGTAAATATGATCGATGACCCAAATACAGCATAATCACCATCGCTTACACCATCCTTAACTACCTTGATCTTACTGAATACCGGAACAGGAGTATTCATATTATAAAAATAATTCGTTTCATAATCCATGGTTGTCGTATCAATCCCAAACCGGAGATCCGATAAATCATTAAAAATGGAATAAATACTATCCTTGCTCACATAGATCTCAGGGAAGACCTGTTGAACAAAAGGATAAGCTAGTGTAAGATCTTCAATATGCCCGGTTTGACTGGTTTCCTGATAATCATTATCAAAGCTGAACCCCAAAATTTTAGAACCGTTTTTTTCTTTAAATAAACCAGTTTTGGAAGTCAGGTAATCCACATCGCTGTACGAAGCAATAATCTCTTTCAGGTTATCCAAAATATAGGAAGTATAGGCATCCACATCCGCATAATTTCCTTTCCAGGCTGCAATATGAGCCAAAACCGCATATGCCGTAAGTTTGTTAAACAGTTCCCCCTCCCAGTAATCATAGTTATAGTCATAATAGGTACTGGGCGATACACCATACAAGAAAGGCAAATTATTAACCACGGCAAGAAGCTCATTTTTGCAGTAATTTAACACGGTTTCGGCCGGACTTTGAGCAATCTTAGGAAAAGATCCGTTATCATATGATTGCGTAATCAACGGGACGTCACCCCATATCCGAACCATGTAAAAGTACGCGAAAGCCCGGATCGCTCTTGCCTGAGCAATATCATAATCCAAGTTTACGTCCGAATATTTTGGATCCTCATCCACCACCTGCGGTGCTTTTTCAATAAATACGGCTGCGGCATTAATTACGGCATAAAACCTGCGCCAGCTAGACAGATCGTTTAGCAGATCATAATTGCCGTTAAGCTTATTGTCCATTACTGCCTGGAGATCGGAACGGTTATACGACTTAAAATCGCCGTAGCGTAAATCTCCGCAGATCCAATGTGTATCATTTTCCGCCAAAGCAGCACGCATTAATCCGTACACCCCCATTAAGGCAGAACGGACATCGGCAAGATTATTCCATTGCTGCTCTTCTGAGGCTGCATAATGAATTTCATTGTCATCCAAGTAATTATTACATGAAGAAAAAGAAAAAAGCATCATACAAGCTACCATCACTAAGGCAATCGTTTTTTCTTCCCTTCTGTAAATCACCTTAGAAGATACCAGATCCTTGTGATACCCCCCACGTTTTTGCCGGCAAAATATTACCATTGCCAGATGTTTCAAGTAATTAAGCACGTTTATTAACATAAGTTACATATTAGTATTACAGTTTAAGTTAGTATTACAGTTTAAGTCTGAACCCAAGAATAATTGACCTAGGGATCGGCAGAGAATAACCGGTATAGTATCCGTTAAAGTTTACCAGTTCAGGATCATCGCCACTAAAGTTGGTCCACGTCCACAGGTTGTTTGCTGTCAGATAGAGATAAGCATTATTCTCTCTCTTTTCCCGTTTGCCCGTTTTCTTATTTTTTTTCCCCGTCTGCATTGTAAAAGTGTATCCCATCGAAACCGTTCTTAGCTTGAGATATGATAAGCTTTCCAGAAACAGATCCTGATCTTTTCGATAGGGGTGAACCTCGCTTAATGGGTTATAGATCGGATAATCATTTTTATCGTTGGTATTCTGCCAGAAGAAAACTTCCTTAACGGCATCGAGTGAATTTTGGTTATCCAGTGTCATAAAATCGTAACGTTGAGAGGAACGGCAGTTTAAGGCACTATGTCCGGTTGCAAAGAAGAAATGGAAACTAAGATCCACTTTTTTATAACGGAACTGATTAAAGAATCCCCCGGTAAACGGTGGGGTTGAATGTCCTTCAAGAACTTTATCCTTACTGTCAATCACATTATTACCGTCCACATCAGCCCATTCCGGATCTCCTTTATGAAAGAAAACGCCATTCATACTCAAAGGACTACCATCAGTACCGACCGGAACATCGCCATCGTCTTTATAAATCCCCTTATTTTTATAAACCCAGAATTGATCGATCGATTTACCAACCTGCAATTTTCGTCCATCTATTTCAACTTCGTTGAGTCCGTTAGGCAGCTTCTTAAGCTTATTCCAGTTATAATTCATATTAAATGTCATATCCCAATTCAGACCATCAGGATTCGACAGGATCGCAGTCGACAGGCTGAGGTCGATTCCCCGGTTATTGACTTCCATGCCACTCTGGTACTGGTATTCATACCCATATTCCTGAGGAACGGGAGTCCGTATGATCATATCCTTGTCGTAATTGTCATAAAGATTGATGTTCAGATCAAGTCTGTTTTTGAATAAGGACCCGTTAATGTTCAGGTTGCGTTTATCCGTATACGGCCAGCCCATATCATAGCCGATCCAACCATAGGAATAAGGTCGGGTAATACTGGCATACCCGTTATAGGAGGGGATCAGTGACTGACCTTCCCAGTTCAGATCTACGGAAGAATACTGTGGTCCCAGCGCATATCGGTTATATCCGATCAGTTTCCCGACACGAGCCCACGAAACTCCGGCAGTCAGCCCTGAAATAACTTTTGAATCGGCCATAAACTGACTTTTCAGATTCCATTTCACTGTTGCCGCCGGGGAAAATAGCCAGCGGTCATCGGATTGCATCTCAGTAGATCCGTCATAACGGAAAGTAAGACCAACCGTTAAACGGTCTTTATATAAATAATTTACAGTACCAACCACGGATGCCAGTCTGGAACTTTCCTCATCCGAGTACCGGTAAAGAACATAACTGCCGTTGCTGCTAGATTTATTATAATCATTCGGTCCGTCAAATGCCTTTTGATAGTTATAATGGTGTGTGTCATTCTGCATGGAGGCAGAACCATTGAAATTTAAATGATGATCGTCATTCAGGGGAAGATCATAATTAAATTTATTGGACCAAATAATACGCGAATTATATCCCGTGTAATTGGAAATATAATTAACTGACTCCAATAGGGTAGAAGGCCAGAATATTCCCCGGGAATTATCATTATAATCATACATCAGTTT
>Ga0172378_10006726_pt1 | contig 10719 bp, 8 predicted proteins | sample GrowelOW332metaG_FD_119755 | JGI IMG/M metagenome (GOLD analysis project Ga0172378, IMG submission 119755) | Groundwater microbial communities from an aquifer near a municipal landfill in Southern Ontario, Canada - Pumphouse #3_1 metaG | ecosystem: Environmental > Aquatic > Deep subsurface >... | reverse complement strand
TGGTGAAAACTATTGCTGGAGAATATGAAGTCGTGGGGGTTGATTTTGCGCTGAAGCATAAGAAACGCTTCTTTTTTATGTATGATGTTTGCCACCTAAATTGGTTGGAAAATATTAAAGGAACCAATGAACTCCGCTGCCTTTTTTCTTTTCTTTTCAGAGTATTTTTTTTGCTGCTTCTGAAAATTCGTTGTAAACCTATCATCTGGACGGTACACAACAAAGTTGCGCATAATCAAGCAGTCGGGAAAAAATACTCCATAATACTAATGCATTTGTTAGTAAAATGGAGCACTCGCATCCATGTCTTATGTAATGAGACGGTGCGTGAATTTCCTCTGCTTCAGGCTAATATGAACAAAGTGGTGATGATTCCCCACGGGGATTACATAGATAATTTTGGTGAAGAAAATGTGAATGTTTATCAAAAATTTGGCATTCCGAAAGATAAAAATATTATCTTGTTTACGGGAAAAATTGGTCCCTATAAGAATCTTGAATTGCTTATTCTCGCCTTTGTTCAATCCAAATTAGCTGAAAATAAATTTGTCCTGTTGCTTTGTGGATCTTGTTCCAGCAAACTTTATCAAGATAAGCTTATTTCGTTAGTGGATAATTCTGGTCCCAATATATTTTACGATTTTGAATTTATTCCGAATGAATGCATGGGTGATTATTTGAATCAATCGTCTATATTGATTGCTCCCTATAATAGGGAAAGTACGCTGAATTCGGGAACACTGTGGATGGCTTTTTCCTACAAAAAAACCATTATCAGTCCACTTCTTGGCTGTATGAAAGATGTGAAAGGCATTGATGAAATTGCCTATACGTATGACTATAAAAATAGTGAGGAACATTTATTTTCCCTTGTTCAAATATTGAACACCATGGGAGAGGATGTTCAGCGCAATTCCTCTATTTTGAAGGAGAAGGGGAATCGTGCCTTTGAAATAATGGGATTGCAGACCTGGGAATCTCACAAGTCTCAGTGGATTAATTTATATGTTTTTTAATCGGGTAGGGAGAGTTTTATAATGATAAAAACAAAGCTCTTTGAACGATTGGGTATTGTCTACAAGATGGTTCGAAAGTATGGACTTTTAAAATATATTGGTTGGTTGAAATATTTGTCGATTTATTTCGCTGCAGCAATCGTTTCACCATTTTTAAAACATAAAAAACGATTTCAACATCTTTGGATTATTTGTGAACGGGGTGTAGATGCGAGGGATAACGGCTACCATCTTTTTCGATATATTCGTGAGAATCATCCAGAAGTTAATATTGTTTATATCATCTCAAAAGATTCTGTTGATTTCAAGAAAATAAATAGTCTTGGCAAATTTGTCGGATATAAAACTTTTCTGCATTATGTGTATCTCATTTTATCAGAAGTGAAAATAAGTACTCACGTCATGGGCTATGCTCCCAAAACAAACTTATTTGTTCAACTGAATAGATTGTCTCTGCTAAGTGGTAAGCAGATTTACATTAAGCATGGAATCATATACTCTGACATTGTGAGTTCCCACTATCCAAGGGTTCAATTTGATTTATTGGTCTGTGCTGCCATACCGGAATATAAGTTTATTCTTGAAAATTTTGGACATCCGGCGCATTGTATTCAATTGCTTGGACTTGCGCGCTATGACGCTCTTTTACAAAATCAAGTATCGAAATCAAAACAAATTTTATTGATGCCTACATGGAGAACTTTTTTGGACAACGTTTCCACTGAGGAATTTGTTGGATCTGATTATTATCAATTTTTTAATCATCTTTTTAATTGCAAATCTTTATGCGATTTATTAGAACGGAAAGGATATACTTTAGTCTTTTACCTTCATTTCAATTTTCAACGATTTTTGCCAGCGTTTTCCTCTTCCAGTGATCGTGTGATTTTTGCGTCTTTTGATAAATATGATGTACAACAACTACTCATTGAATCGGATGTACTTATTACAGATTTTTCGAGTGTTTGCTTTGATTTTGCGTACATGAAGAAACCTGAAATCTATATTCAGTTTGATAAAAAAGAATTCAGAGCACACCATCAGAAAATGGGATATTTTGATCATGATCGTGATGGTTTTGGCCCGGTGGTGGAAAATGAGAACGATTTGATTTCTGCACTTGATACAATTCTGCAAAATGGTGCTGAAATGGAAGAAATATATCGTCTTCGCGTTGACCGTTTTTTTACAATTCGTGACACGAATAATTGCAAAAGAATATACGAAGCTATTGAAAAGATTGTCCTTAAGGATCTTTGATGAATATTGTCTTTGTTTACACAAAACAGGCTGATTCAGCATCAGGTGGAATCCAGCGGATCACGGTGTTGACTTTAGAGGCTCTCCGTGCAAGAGGGCACCGTTGTTTTTATTTACAAGATACAAGTAATTTGGTTTTTTATGACAATAGGGCTGTCGTAAATGTCCGTGATTTTTTTGTAAATAATGAAATTGATGTTATCGTACAACAGCATCCTTATCCTGGGTGTGTTGTTCGTTGTTTGCAAGAACACAGATTAAATATTCCCTTTGTTGTGGTCTGGCACACAGCTCCAGTCAGCATTCAAAAATCATGGCGTGTGGCGTGGAGTCAGAAATATAATCTTAATGGGCGTATTAAGAGGTTCTTTCGTGTGGCGCTATTCCCTTGGTTTGCCTGGAAAGAATCAAATCGATTTTATCGAAGCTGGAAATCTCTATTACCTCTGGTATCCAGGGTTGTTGTTTTATCCGAATCTTTCTTTGAAGATTTTGAAAAACTTTTGCCTTCATGTAAACATAAGTTGGTAGCGATTCCCAATTTTCTTTCCTTTGACAAGAATATTTCAATGGAAGAGATGGCGAAAAAAGAAAAAATGGTACTTGTTGTTGCCCGGATGAAAGAGCAACAGAAAAAAATATCTTTTGTTTTTAAAATCTGGAAAATTTTACAAAACAAAAGAGTGCTCGGTCAATGGAAATTAGTTCTTGTGGGACAGGGTGAAGATGCTGCCGGTTATCAAAAACTGACAAAAAAAATGAACTTGAAGCAAGTGGAATTTGTCGGCAAACAGGATTCTTTGCCTTATTATAGAAAGGCCTCAATCTTTATGATGACATCTGCATTTGAAGGGTGGGGCTTGACGCTCACTGAATCACTACAGATGGGTGTTGTTCCGATCGCGATGGATAGTTACAAATCTTTGCGAGATATACTAACGGATGGCAAAAATGGCATTGTTGTACCGTATGGGGATATTTGTCGGTTTGCAGAAAAAATGCAAGAGCTTATGAATGATTCTGAACTGAGGGAACGTCTTGCTCGACAAGGAATTCAGAGTTCTCTGCAATTTAGTCGTGGTATTGTTATTGATCGATGGGAAAACTTATTTATTTCACTAATTAAATAGAGTTATATGCTTTTTAATTCCCTTTCCTTTCTCATTTTTTTACCTGTTGTTTTTTGCCTTTATTGGTTTGTTTTCAGTCGTTATGTTCGATTGCAAAATATTGCTGTTATTGTAAGTTCTTACATTTTTTATGGTTGGTGGGATCTACACTTTTTGTTACTTATTTCTTTTACAGGTCTGTGCTGTTGGGTAAGTGCGCTTGGGGTACAGAAAGGAGGGACCATTGCAAAATGGCTCACCATTACCAATGTCATTGTGAATCTTGGCATTTTGTGTGTATTCAAGTATTACAATTTCTTTATGGATAGTTTTGTCGCTGCATTTGCTTCTCTGGGAATTCAATTACACGTCGTCTCGATTCAATTTATTCTCCCTGTCGGTATTAGTTTTTATACCTTTCAGGCTTTAAGCTATTCCTTAGATGTATATAAAGGGAAACTACAACCTACAAAAGACATTACTACCTTTTTCGCTTACATTAGTTTTTTTCCTCAATTACTTGCTGGTCCGATTGCCAGGGCAACCGCATTATTGCCTCAATTTCAGCAAAAAAGAATTTTTGAATATTCCAAAGTAGTGGATGGTTTGCGACAGATTTTGTGGGGATTTTTCAAAAAATTTGTGGTTGCAGATAATTGTGCTAAAATAGTGGATCTTGTTTTTGCTGATTATACCAACTATAGTGGCGGCATGTTGGCTTTGGGGGCTGTCTTATTTACTTTTCAGATATATTGTGATTTTTCCGGTTATTCTGATATTGCGTTGGGAATCGGTCGTTTGTTTGGTATCAATTTGATGTGCAACTTCAATTTTCCTTATTTTTCAAGAGATATTGCGGAATTTTGGCGTCGTTGGCATATTTCATTGACTACGTGGTTCAGAGAATACATTTACTTTCCACTCGGGGGCAGTCGCGAAGGACAATGGAAGAGCATCCGGAATACTTCCATTGTTTTTCTGGTGAGTGGATTATGGCATGGAGCGAACTGGACTTTTATCGTTTGGGGAGCTTACCATGCATTTCTGTTTTTGCCTTTGTTATTGTTAAAGAAAAACAGAAAACATATAAGCCCAATGGCAGAAGGGAAATTATTTCCTAGTTTGGGTGAATTTGTTCAGATGAGTATCACTTTTGTTGCTGTCACATTCGGCTGGATTATCTTTAAATCAGATTCTATTACACATGCTTTCTACTATATTTCTGGAATATTTAATCTAAACTTCTTTGATTTTTCTTTACATGCCGTTAAAGGGGCCTCTCTTGTTATTGCCATTTTTGCTGTTGTTTTTTTAATGACGGTGGAGTGGGTGCAACGCGATCGACAATATGCCCTTGAAAATTTGGGGCTACAGTGGAAACGGCCCCTACGTTGGACTTTTTATGCTGGACTGTTATTTTTGATTGGTATGTACATGGAAACAAGTGAATCTCCCTTTATTTATTTCCAGTTTTAGGTGCAAAATGAGTCAAAACTTAAAACATTTTTTTGTGAACCTGGTCAAGTTTTTGTTGTTTGCCATGTTTGTGTATTTGATTCTTTTGTTTGCCTGGGGATTTCTTATTCCTGAAGGATATCAGAAAAATCTGAAATTTGTTCTCGGAGGGCAGGGTCATTTATTTACCCGACTTCAAGATGCAGATACAACCCGGAATGTGGATATTCTGTTTTTAGGAACTTCCCATTCCTATCGGGGTTATGATCCCAGACTCTTTGCAGAAAAAGGAATCTGTATATTTAATTTGGGGTCCAGTTCTCAGGCGCCTGAAGTTTCTAAAAGATTGTTGAAAAAATACATTGGGTCAATGAATCCGAAACTGGTTGTTTTTGATGTTTTTCCAAGTCAGTTTGCCATGGATGGCATTGAGTCAAAAATAGATTTCGTTTCCAATAAGCGTCTTCTTTTCCCGGAAGATTTCGCGCTGGCATTTGAGGGAAGAAATGCAAAACTTATTAACACTTATTTATTTTCTTTGCTTTATCAGACGTTTGAGATTTATGAAAATTTTAAAGAACAAGCAATTAAAAAGACGGGGACTTACATACAAGGCGGGTATGTAGAAAGTCACAATAAAAAAAACAAAATCTCAGATATGTTCGCTCCTGCAAATCTTAAAGCTACAGATGAGAATCTCCAGATTCTTGATTCTGTGTGTGCAATTTTAAACCAGAAAGGAATTCCTTTTATACTGGTTCAGTCACCTGTGAGTAAAGCGTACTATGATCATATTACCAATAATGCGGAATGGGATAGTCTTTTTTCACACAGGGGTCCTTATTTGAATTTTAATGAATCACTTTCATTAAAGGATGAATATTTCTATGATGCCCATCATATGAATCAGGCTGGTGTCGCTATTTTTGATTCTGTATTTCTTGATAAAATACAAAAACAGTTTATTTCGATAAAGAAATAGAATCTCTGCTCACTAAAAAATTATCAAATCGGATGAAGCTTTCTACGGATGGTCCCCAGGAAGGAGTATGTCCCCCGTGAAACGTAGATATATAAAGTTGATCAATTTGCTGAGAAGAAAAAGATCGAAGTCGCAAGGTATCAATATCCAAGACGAGCTCTCCGTTGAACCAACTTTGAATGCGTCCATTCTTTTCTCCATGGCTCTCAGCAGAAACACTATTCAAGGTCACTTTTGTTACGAGCTTATTCCATTGATTCGGGGTTATTTTTTTCTGAGGAATTGTTCCTGATAAATTCCATTTGAATCGATCTCCGTATTTTCCACTTTGATCTGCATAATAAACATACTGTTCCAGTGCACCGTTCTCTCGCCACATAATACGGGCACTCCAGCCATCTCCGATAGTGGGGCGATGTCCCCCGGTATAACATTTTCCACCACAAAGTCCGGGAAGTTTTCCCCCTCTCGCAAAATCAAATCCAGATTCCACAAAAACGTCATAACTCACCCACATGACATCACCTGGATCTGGAAGTTGTTTGCGAATTTGGATTGCACAACCTTTCGCGCGGCTTGTGCCAACGCAGCCTACAGGATAACGAAGCCTTAAAATCTGACTTTGAGAAAGAGAGTCCCACAGAATTTGAGACCGATTCGAAATGAAATTTTCTAAAGTATCGTTTTCAAAGTTCAGTAACAGTTCTGGACTTGCAGATGCAACAATGCTTCCCCCTATCAGGGCAATCCATAATTTAAGTAATGTCATTATTGATCAATTTTTTTTGTTGATTACACAGTCCCATACAAAGACCTATGAGCATAAAACACATTTCTGTATTTTTTCCGATTTCTCCTGAGAGAAGTAAAAAAAGAAACGAGGCTCCTGTAATAAGATACCCTTGAGTCGCATGAATAGGTATTTTATTTCTTCTGGTAAGGAAGTATAAAAAGATCCAAATAAAGAACAAAAAGAGGGCTGTTAATCCCACGAGGCCCTGATCAATAAGTACGCGAAACAGAATGGATTCAAGTCCCCCTACTTCATTTTTATTTTCATACAATAATTTTCCATCGTTATCCGTGGCGAGAGCCGTTTGTTGGGTATAATAGAAACCATTGCCGAAAATGGGCTCATTCGCGATGGAAGCGATAGAAAATAACAGTTGGTCCTGTCGCAATGACAATGAACTTCCTCCTCCTCTTTGAGAAAAATCATCAATGAAAGATACCACAAGCTGTTGCCCAATTAAAATAACAGCTACAAAAAAAACTATTTTAAAAGAAGCACTGAGGGGATTGATAAAATACCAAGCTGAAAAAAGAATCAAGCATACTAAAGCGGTTCTGGATCCTGAAAGATAGGCCATTAGAAATAGGAAACAAAGGAACAGAATCAGCTTGTATTTAGGAAATATATTTGCTTTGATATAGGGTAAAAAAAACAAAAAAGAAACCATCAATAAATTGCCTAATGCTGTCGGGTGTTTGGTGGTAATCGAAAGTCGATATCTCCACGAAGAAGAACCAAAGCCTGCCGTAATACCTTCTGGCCCAAAACCGGTTCCTTTAATAATGGGGAACGCATTAAAAATGGCTGCACGCAGGTAATTGTAATTAAGCAAAAATTCAACAATGCCAAATAAACAAAATACCGTGATAATGGGAAAGAATAATCTTGGAATCCGATCTTCATCACTATTGCGAATACAGAGAAAACCAATAACGATCCCGGCATATTTATCAATAAAAAATCGCAGAGCTTCATAAGTACTGTGGCCAAAATGACCATGATAATAAGAAATCGCCATAATAGCACAAAAAATAATCAGCAGAGGAATTTTAACCGGAAATAGAATCCACCCTTCTTTTAAGCTCTGATAATGTTTTACAAATTCTACCAAAAAGAAAACGCCTACAGCAATCTGATAGGGTGTTATTTCCGGGCTTTGATAAAGAAGCAGGGAGTCGTGAAAAAGAACCAGACACCCGAATATGGCAAAAAACTGTACCTCCGGCTTGCCGTACATGATCAACATCAAAAGAACAAAAAAGGAGAGTAATACGAAGGTGCTCATCGTGAGAATAAGTTAGAATATTTGACGTAATCGGTATATTATAGGATTTTTAGCGTAAATATACCATACAATAGCTTGCTTTCGGGAAATCAAAGGGGGCATTGCTTTGGGGGGCCGGAGCGTACTGATCAGGGCGCGCAATGTGCGTGAGTGTTCCGAATCCGTTCTGATGCACTTTCTGTAAAGATTCAAGGTAGTTCTCAGCAAATGAAACAATTCAAGATTGTAGAGGTCTTCATATCCGAGATTTTTGAAAAATTGTAAACGTTCCTGGAGGGCGGGAATAATGTCAAGACTTTTTAAAGAAAAACCGCGTCCCATAATACCAGTAGGTCTTAAAAAGTAACAGTAAAGACTTTGATTGATGTAAGCGATTTTTGTTGCTGATGCGTAAAGTTTGTAAGTGGTATAGGCATCTTCATGAATTTTTCCCACAGGATATCGAATCACTTGAAAAAGATTCGTTTTGTAGAGTTTTCCCCAAGCAGTTACAAATTGAATTTTACGGTGGCTGCTTTTCACATATAGTTGAAAAATAGCTTCTTTAGAGCCGTAAGTTCCTTGGAGACGTTCGCTTTCGGATTCCATAATAGGGGGCATATTCTGGAAACTCGTAAAATCACCCACTGCAATATCCGCATCCGTTTCTTGTATAAGTGTCAGCAAAGATTGCACGTAGTGGGGATGAATAAAATCATCACTGTCCACAAAGGTTATGTAAGCTCCGGTAGCTGCCTCAATCCCCATATTTCTTGCATCAGAAAGGCCTCCGTTGCGTTTATGAATCACTTTTATGCGCTTATCCTTCATCGCATATTCGTCACAAATCTGAGGACAGGAATCGGGAGAACCATCATCGATCAGGATTATTTCCAGAGAAACGTAGGATTGCTGTAAAATACTCTCTACACAACGATAAAGATACCCCTCCACCTTGTAGATGGGAACGATGATGCTGATAGTGGAATTTTCGTTTCGAATCATTGATTTGCATTGAAAAATAGTAATAATAGAGGCCTGCTTTAAGTTCAAATTCTATATTTATCTTTCATGACTCAAATTGCGGTTAACAACGTTGTATCACAATTGGAGCAATCCAAATGCAGTGGTTGCCGATCCTGTGAATATTCCTGCCCGCAACACTGCATTGCTTTGAATGAAAATGAGGAAGGTTTTTTGTACCCTCAAATTGACTCCCCTCGGTGCACTCAGTGTGGGATTTGTGTTAAACATTGTCCACAACTTATTGAAACGATCACGCCGGGGACTCATTTAGACCCTGTCCAGGCCTACACAATGAACCTTAAAGACAAAACACAACTGGCGAAAAGTTCCTCGGGTGGCTTTTTTGCTGGATTGGCTACATTTGTTTTGAATCAGAAAGGGGTTGTTTTTGGTTGTGCTTTTGATAAGCAATTCAGGGTGTACCATACGTTTATTGAATCCATGGCAGATCTCAGTACTTTACAGGGATCGAAATATGTAGCGAGCGATTTGAAGGATGTCTACCCTCAGGTTAAACAGTTTCTCAGAGCTGGACGGTTGGTTTTATTCAGTGGTTCTCCCTGTCATGTCGCGGGATTAAAGGCTTACCTGGGTTGCCCCTTTGAAAACCTCATTACGGCAGATGTTATTTGTCACGGGACGCCCAGCCCCAAACTTTTTCGAAAGTATTTGGAATGGCAGGGACACCGACTGGGCGGCAGAATCGAGCGGTTCAGGTTCCGCGATAAAACCAGGGTGGCCTGGGGTCTTGGAGGCAGTATTGGTACCTACAAAAAGGAACAAATATTAAATCCTTATTGTGATCCTTATTATGCGACATTTTTACGAGGAGAGACCTATCGCCTTTCCTGTTACCAATGCAAGTATGCAAATCCAAATCGTGAAGGCGATTTCACGATGGGAGATTATTGGGGAATCAAAAAGAATGCCTCGTCTTGTTTTTGTCCTCAAGGAAATTCCATTGTATTTGTGAATACATCTCAAGCACAGACAATATTACCACAATTGGAATCTTTCTTTAACATGGATTCAGTTTCTTTTGAGCATGCGGTTACAGATAATGAAAATTTTCTTGTACCAATGTCCTACCCGCCTGTTCGTGATGCTATATACCAGAATTTAAATTCCATGTCTTTTGATCTATTACAAAAAAAAATTTTACTTCATGAAAATTTAATTCTGTGGCATTTCAGGCGGTGGCGTCGGAAATTAATGCCTCGTGTTTTTCGGCATTGGATGAATCATTTCCTTCGGCGTAGCTAATGAAAGAGATTGTTGGTATTATCACCATGCATCGGGTGCAGAATTTTGGTTCTGCACTTCAAGCTTATGCATTACAAAAAAAGATCTGTGATTTGGGGTATACAGCAGAACTCATCGACTACTTGTATCCCAATGCGGAACACAGTGCAAAGCAGGGGACGAAATATCACAGAAAATCGGTGCTTTTGCTCCGCATCAAAGGATGGTTAGCCTCTCTTATCTTGTTCTTTGGCATAAAAAAGGGCAAAAGTCAGGCTCAGAAAATTCAGAGGCGCCTCAAACGCAATAAATGCTTTCAAGCATTTTATGATCGCTACTTTAATCTTTCTCCTCATCAATATGTTACTCGGAATTCCCTTAAGAAACGCCCGCCACAATATGATATATACATGACGGGCAGTGACCAGGTTTGGAATCCTCGATTTGCGGTGGGTGATGATAACTTTATGCTCGCTTTTGCTTGTGATAATGCTCCCCGCGGTGCCTATGCTGCGAGTTTTTCAATAGATCAGATACCTATAGATCTGCAACAAATATACGCTTGCAATTTG
>Ga0172378_10006725_pt1 | contig 10719 bp, 8 predicted proteins | sample GrowelOW332metaG_FD_119755 | JGI IMG/M metagenome (GOLD analysis project Ga0172378, IMG submission 119755) | Groundwater microbial communities from an aquifer near a municipal landfill in Southern Ontario, Canada - Pumphouse #3_1 metaG | ecosystem: Environmental > Aquatic > Deep subsurface >... | reverse complement strand
TGTTCCTGGCTGCGCGCCGACAACACCAACACCGGCAGGTCGGACAACTGCCGCAAACGCCGAGTCACCGAGATGCCGTCCATATCCGGCAAACCCAAATCCAAAATCACGCAGTCCGGCTTGTCGCTTTTCACCAACGCCAGTCCGGCCTTGCCGCTGTCGGCTTCAATGATGCGCCAGCCCCGATTACTCAGGCTGCTTTTCAGAAAACGCCGGGTTTGCGGATCGTCTTCGATCAGCAAGATTAAGGGTTGGGCTTGATTCATCAGACAGGTATCCCGGCCTCGTTCCAGTTTAGCGGCGGCGGTTCGTGCAAGGGTAAGTCGATGTTAAATGCCGCACCCTTACCGGCGATATTGACCGCGTTTATCGTACCGCCGTGCGCCTCGACAATCGCTCGGCACAACGCCAAGCCCAGCCCTACCCCGTTTTGTTGGGTTTCTGCGGTGGCGCGATAGAATTTCTCGAATATTTTTTCTTCCATGCCGGCAGGAATACCGGGGCCATAGTCGGAAACCGCCAAACGCAAACCGTGCTCCGCCTTCTCGGCACCAATGTCGATCGGACTACCTGACGGAGTGTATTTGATGGCATTTTCGATCAGATTGACCAAGACCTGTTCCAGTAACACTGCGTCGATCCAAACCAGGGGCAGGCTACCCGGCAACTGGGTGCGCACCGGCCGATCCTGCAAATATTTGTTCAATCGGGTCAAGGCGCTGCCGACAATCTCCTCGAGCGCATTCCACTCCCGATGTAACACGATCTCGCCGCTGCTTAGCCGGGCCATGTCCAAAATTTTGCTGGTCAATTCAGCCATACGTTGGGCTTCGTCGACGACAGCTTTATAAAACTCCTGCTTTTCATCGGCGGAAAAATCCTTGGCGCTATCGATCAATGCATTGGCGGCCCCGATAATACGGGTCAATGGCGTGCGCAAATCGTGGGAAATCGCGCTCAACAAGGCATTGCGCAAGGCCTCGGCCTCGGCTTGCAGAATGGCATCCCTAGCCTGCCCAGCCAAATTCAAACGCTCCAACGCCTGGGCAATCAAATTACGGAAGGTATCGAATAATGCGCTTAACTCCGGATCGACCAAGTTCGCTTCCGGCTCCGAACGGATCGCCAAAACCCCCAGCAGAGCCTGCGATCCTTGTAATGGGTAATAAATCAGATTCCGCTCTTGCAATATCGTCCGCAGTTGAAACGCCTGTCGGGCTGCCATCAAATCGACGCCTTGCAAAGAACAAGGCAGCGGTTCGGCGCTGGGTAAACTCAGAGCGTCATGATCATCGGCAAACAACAACACCGCTGGCGTATGAAACTCTTCGTAAATATGCCTCACCGCAGTCATCGCCAGCGTTTGATTGTTCTGGGCATCCGATAAGGCACGGCTGAAACGATATAAGGCCTCGGCACGATTTTCACGCTGCCGGGCAATTCCGGCTTGCCAGCGAGCCTTGTCCAGTAGGTTACTGGTGAGATTGGCGACAATGATCATCACCGCCAAGCCGACCATATTTTGCAGGTCGGAAATCGCAAACGAAAAAATCGGCGGGGCAAAATAATAAGCAAATACCGGCGAACTCAGCAGCGAAGCGGTAATCGACGCCCCCCGGCCATAGCGGCTAGCCACCAGAAACACGCCCAGTAGAAACGTCATCAGAATACTGGCCGGCCCCAATACGTGCCGCAATGGCCAATCTATAGCGGTGCAAAGAAACGGTGCGGCCACGCCCCAGGCATAGCCATGCCAGCGCTCCGCTTTCGCTATTGGCAATATTTGCTTAGTCTGACTGTGCAAACCGACTCTCCCTCAGCGTTCCCCCAGACTAGCTTCTCAAAAAGAATTGGCATTGACCAGAAAATGCACGCCGATACTGGCAAAGTAACTCAGCAAAATCACCGGACACCACTTCATATGACTGCTGAAAGTGTATTGTCCCTTCGCTTGACCCAATAAACCTATGCCGGGAGCGGAACCGATCGCCAACAAGCTACCGCCGACACCCAAGGTCAAGGTCAGCAATAGCCATTGGCCTTGCGGAATATCCGGATGCATGGTCAACACTGCAAACATCAACGTACCGTTATCGACAAAGGCCGACGACAAACCAATCAGCACATTGGCCAGCGATGGACTCAACTGCCCATACAAAACTTGAGAAATGGCATCCAGATAACCGATATAACCCAAGCCGCCGATGCCCATCATCGCCCCGTAAAAAAACAGCAAGGTATCCCATTCCAGACGGCCGACCTTATCGAATATATCGAAACGACTGGCGTTGACAGCCGTAGCATTCAAATCGCCGCCGCCAAAAAATAAGGAATAATCCGATTGCTGCTGGGTATCCGGCTTATCGGTTTTATGCAGGAAGAAATAAAAAAATTGCAGTAGCGATAAGCCGGCCATCATGCCAGCCGCAGCCGGCAAATGCAGCATCATGTCGAAGCTGACCGCCAAACCGATAGTAAGCCCGAACAGAAAAATAATACGCTTGGCGCCACGTGGCAAATCGACTAAATCGGCTTCAATATCCGGCTTATCCTTGGGTAATGCAAAATGCATCGCCAATGCCGGAATCAGAAAATTCACCAGACATGGTAGGAACAGTTTGAAAAACTGGGTAAAACCCAACATGCCGTGTTGCCAAACAAACAGCGTCGAAATGCCGCCTAGCGGACTAAACGTGCCCCCGGCATTGGTGGCAATTACGATATTGAGGCAAGCCAAAGACACGAAGCGCGGACTGTTTTTACCCACAGCTACCGCCACCGCACCCATCAATAACCCAGCGGTCAAACCATTGACAACACAAGATATAAAAAAGACCAATAAGCCGGTAATCCAGAATAATTGCCGATAACTCAGATGTTTACTGACCAGCCAAACTTTTAAGGCATCGAAGATGCACATGTCTTCCATCGCATTTAAGTAGGTCATCGATACCATGATGAACAGCAAGAGTTCGATATAAGCCTGCAAATTGCTCTTGAAGGCGGTTACCGCCTGTAAGTCGTTGCCTTGTTCTTGATAAACCAACACGATGACAAACCAGATCAAGGCTGCGGCCAGCAGCATCGGTTTTGATTTGCGCAGTTCGGTCACTTCTTCGAACATCGCCGCGACATAGGCCGCCACCATCACCGTCAGCGAAAAATATCCGGCCCAATGATGCGTTAAATCCAACGGTTGCGCGTCGGCCGACACCGTTTCGGCATATCCCCATTCGGGCAACATTAAAACCACCAATCCCAGCAGCCGAAAAATACCTTGCACAATGCCCTCCTTCGATTATTTGCTATTAAATCGATCCAGCCAGCGGCTGAATGTATACCGCCGGGAATCTTAATTAACGAGGCATAAAAAAAGCGTAAAGAACGAGAGTTACCCAGCGTCTAAATTGCCTACATCTCCCTGACGAACATCCCAAACCGATATGGAATTTGCCAAAACCCGGCAAATTTGCGCAAATGGCGTTTTTTTAATTGCGGCTTTCGTTTTAACACCATGAACAACACCGATTTGCAATCCCTCCCGCGTCACAGCGTCCCTGCTTTCCCCGGCTGGTGGGCCGCGCTTGGGCCTGGCGTGGTATGGATGGCGCTGGCGCAAGGCAGCGGCGAGCTGATCTGGTGGCCGTACATGATCGCCAAATACGGCCTGACTTTTTTATGGCTGCTGGTACCGGCCTGTTTGCTGCAATATCCCTTGAACCTGGAAATCGGCCGTTATACGCTGCTGACCGGCGAGAGCATCTTCCACGGTTTTATTCGTTTGCATCGCGGCTTTGGGATCTTTTTATGGCTGCTGATGACGGTGTCATTTTTGTGGTTCGGCGCCTTTGCATCGGCCGGCGGCACCGCGATGGCGGAACTGACGCATTGGCCCAGCGGCTGGACGCAGCGCGGGCAAAGCCTGTTTTGGGGCTATGCCTCGATTGCAGTGTTTGTCACCGCGATCCTGGCCAGCGGCGTGGTTTACACGCTGATAGAACGCTTCATGAAGCTGGTGGCGTTCGTGACCGTGGTCGGTTTGTTGTCGGCCTGCCTGCAAAGCGATGTGCTTAAGGCGCTGCCGGCGTTTAGCCTCGGCCTACTCGGCCCGGTCGGCGAGATGCCGCGCCCCTGGGAAAGCGGCGATGCCAGCAAGTTATTGACCGCGATCACTTTCGCCGGTCTGGGCGGTTTCTGGATTTTGTTTTATTCCTACTGGTTGCGCGACAAAGGTGTCGGTATGGCCGGACTGGTGGGCCGCATTACTGGCTTGGGCGGCTCCGAGGAGGCCGTTCTGAGTGATGGTTTTCTGCCGGCTGACGAACCGGAAAGCGCCAAGAACTGGTTAACTTGGCGGCGCTTTTTAAGCGCGGATATTTTGGTCGGGATTATCGGCAATCTGTTCACCACCCTAATGACCTGCTTGCTGGCTTATGCTTTGCTGTTTCCGAAAGGCTTGCTGCCGCAGGAGTACGAACTGGCCGTGGTGCAAAGCCAGTTCTTCGCGGTGAGTTGGGGTGAGATAGGCCGAATATTGTTCTTAGTCGTCGCCGCAGCCTTCCTGACCGACACCTGGCTGGCCACCGCCGACGCGGTCAGCCGGATTCAGGCCGACATTGTGCTGACATTGTTCCCGAAAAGCCGCCGCCTGCCGGCCCGCCGCTGGTATTACATCTTCCTGGCGCTGTTGACCGTCATCACCTCGCTGACCATGCAACTCGACGCCCCCGGCCCGCTGATCTTGACCAGCGCGATCATCGGTTTTGTCGGCACTATCATGTTTCCTGTGGCGCTGTATCTAATCAATCATAAAATGCTGCCGCCGCATTTGCCGGCATGGGCCAGACCTAAAGGCAAGCCTTGGCTGTTGGGTTTAAGCTTTGTGGTGTATCTGATACTGGCGGTATTGTATTTGAAAGCCAGCCTTAAACTTTGACGGTTTGTGGCAGGCTTTAAAATTAGCTCCGTGGAGAAAAGTTTTCCGAGGTATCCTGTATTTCATTCATTAACAAAAAGGCGACAAATTCATGAATATCATTAAAATAAGTCTGCTTACCTTATCCATGGCAGCCAGTCTCGGATTCGGCTCCGCTACTGCCCTGGCCGCAGAAACCACGACCAGCAGTTCGGTCAATGTCAGCGAAACCATCACGCATATCGAGCAAGCCTTAGTGGAAATCGCCAAAAGCGATTTCAATACCGCTCAGGTGCATTTAAAAGCCGCGCGCACATCAGGCGAGAAAATTTCCGGCAACGAAGCCTTGGTCAAACAAGCCGCCGCGCTGGTCATTCAAGGACAAATCAAAACCAAGTTGGGCGACATCAAAGCGGCATCCGACGAATTAAGCAAAGCCTTGGCCTTGTATAAGTCGCTTTGACGCCGATGCAAAGGAGGGCGCCATAGCGGCACCCACCTCCCATCAAGCACTTGGCCCGGCATTTCTACAGCCAACGTCTCACGCCGGTGACATACAGCAGCGAGAGTGCTAAGCCCATCAGTAAAATGATCAATTGTCTGGTAAAGCCGAATATAAAACCCCTAATCGTTCCCCTCATCGGCTATTTACTGGCAGCCTTTTAAAACTCAACCTTCACGGAACCAAGGAATGTCCGCGGGGAGCCAATGCCTACCCTGGTGTCAGTGTTGGTGCCGGTGTAGTAGGTTTTATCGAGCAGATTGTTGGCATTGAGTTGCAAGGTCACCTTGGATTTACCAACATTCAAACCATAGCTGGCCAACATATTCATCGTGACATAGCCAGGCAATTGGAAGTCGTTCAGATTGCGGCCTTGGCTTTGATCGGCGGCAAGCACGCCGCCGCCAACTTTTAAGCCGCGTAAAGCAGTATTCTGGAGTTCGTAGGTATTCCAGAGGCTACCGAAATTGCGCGGCGTGTTAAACATGCGCTTGCCAGTATTGCCGAAAGCGCCGTCTTCGTTGATGTTGGCGTAAGGCATGTGGGTATATGCGCCAATGACGCGCCAGCCCGGCAAAATCTCGCCAGAGGTTTCAAATTCGTAACCCCGGCTTTCTTGTTCGCCTATTGCTCTGGAAACACTTGGATTGTTTGGATCGAGCACCGACATATTCTTTCGGGTCAAATCGAAATAAGCGAAACTCGCCGCCAAACGCCCGTCAAAAAACTCGGTTTTAGCCCCCAACTCCCATTCTTCGGCGGTTTGCGGCGGCATAGCCGCTGGCCGGGCGCTCTAAAAAACAGCGTGTTGGACGGGCCGAAGTTTTCCGTATAGTTACCGTAGACAGACAGCCACTCCATGGGCCGCCATAGCAGACCGCCACGCGGACTGACGCGATTATCGTCGGTATTAGTTATGTTTTGCGTTTCGTTACGTCCAATCGCATGGTCATAACGCAAACCGACATTGCCATATAGATTAAAAGGCAGTTTGATTTGATCCTGAATATACAGCCCATACCATTCTTGGTTAAACTTGTCCTTCGGTGTAAGGGGAATGTCGGGGGCAGAAGTTAAATAAGTAGGATTGTAAATATTAAAATTTGCTCCGGGAGGATAAGCCCTACAACAAGCGCCAGTTCCACCATTGTCTATCACAAAATAGTCAAAACCCCACAACATGCTGTGTTCCAGCATTGCGGTATTAAACTTACCCGTCAAATTGAGCGTGGTGTAATACTCTTGCTGATTAGAAGTACCATTATTGAAACCTCGTCTAGCTGTAGAGCCGGATGGATTATTCACTAGATTACCGTCAGCGCCCACTTTTCCACCAAAGAAGGTGAAATTCTGAGCGGCATCAAAAAATTCCACGCCAAAGCGATGACTCAGCTTCCAGTTATCGTTAAACGCGTGCGACCAATTGGCGCTGACCAAGGTTCTGTCGCCGATGTTACTGTTATTGAAAGGATCTGAAATTTGGCGGTTTATCGGCACAGGTGCAGGTCGAGCTCCCACCACCGGAATCCCTGAATCGGTTGTATCGTCAAAATGTTGGTAGGTAATATCCAGATTGGCCTGGGTTTTATCGGAAATATTCCAAGTAAAACTTGGCGCAAAAAATACCGTATCGGTTTTTACAAAATCACGAAAAGAATTGGCGTTTTCATAAGACAGGTTAATGCGATAGAGCAAGCTATCATCCGAAGTGATGGCCCCGGTTGAATCCACAGCTGTTCTATAAAAATCGTAAGAACCGAATTGTTGCTGAATGGAATGATACGGGCTTGCTTGCGGTCTTTTGGTGACCAGATTGATAATCCCGCCCGGCTCGTTGCGACCGAACAAAATCGAGCCTGGACCTTTCAAAACATCGACTCGTTCGACGTTGGCGGTTTGCAGTCGTGCATCGCTGGCGCCCAATCCAGCAGGAAGTAAAAAGCCGTCCCGATATACGTTCGTGTATTGAAAACCGCGCATGCTAAAGGCGTCGAATAGCCCACCGCTAGTAAAGTTAGCTTTCACGCCTGCTACATTTTGGACAGCCTCCTCAACGCGAATCACCTGTTGGTCTTTTAATACCTGTTGCGGTATGACAGCCACCGAGTAGGGCGTTTCCATGATGGGCGCATCGGTTTTGGTAGCGCTGAGAGCGTTGGAACGGCGGTAATCGGGGTTGTATGGATCGCTGGAGTCATAGGTGGATTTTCCAACCACAGTCACCGCCTGCAGCGTCTCCGGCGCTACCTTGTTGTGCAATTCCTGTTTCGGTTGCAGGCTGATAGTCCCTTCACTCGTTGTCACAGCCTGCAACGGCGCGTCACCCAACAAGATTTTAATCGCTTCCGCGGCGGTGTAATCGCCTTGCAAACCGTGACTGCGCAGATTATCGGCAATGTCGGTGCCGTACATCAGTTGTTGCTGGCTTTGTCTGCCGAACATCAGTAAGGCTTGGTTCAGCGATTGGGCGGGGATGTCGAAATGGTGTTTGCTGCCGGCTGCATCGCCGTGGGCGGTTTGCGAGATCAGCGCTGCGAGTAGGGCGGCTTTGGCTGCATGGCGCCGGCCCTTGCCGGTTGAGAAAGGTTTGCAATACTTTGCGTTGGACATGGATTCTCCTGGTTTCGGTCTGGTTACACGGCAGCATTTGGGCCGGTGTTAGTTAAGACGGAAACTTATTAAAAACCCACATCAAGCTAGTAATCGAATTTCCCCACCCCCAGAAATCGGCAATGCAAAATCGAAATGGCGGCGTTAACGCAACACCACCAAATAGGGCGTGATGCTGACAGTCTGCAACTCCGGCACGGCGGCTTTGAGACTGGCGATGGCTTGATCCAGCGCATCCAAACGAAACAGGCCGCTGATCCGCTTGTCGGCCAGCGCCGTATTCAGCAACAGCACCCGTCCGGGCCGGTATTGATTGATTTGGGCGACGGCTTCATGCAGCGGCAAGCTGTCGAATTGCAGGTAACCGTCGCGCCAGAGTGCCATGCTTTCCGGCCGGTTTACGCTTTGCAGAGCGATACTGTCGGAGCCGATAGCCACAGATTGTCCGGCAGTCAGGCGTTCACGGTGTTGGCGCTGTGCATCCTGAATTTCGACGATGCCTTCGAGCAGTTCGACCCGAGCTTGCCCGGACTGAAGCCGCACATCGAAAGCGGTGCCAATCGCCCGGACTTCGCTACCGTCCGCGCTCACCACGAAAGGCCGTTGCGGATTTTTAGCCACTTCGAAAAACGCTTCGCCCGCCAACAATTCCACCCGACGCACACTATCATCGAAGTGGATCCTCAGTGCGGTCGAAGTGTTAAGGATAACCCGCGAGCCGTCGGCTAATGTCACGCTACGCTGCTCGCCCTTGCCGGTCAGATAGTCGGCTCGCCATACCTGCGGCGGACACAATACCGCCAAAGTCACCGCCAACACGGCGCTACAGGCGACCGCCAACGGCAAAAAACGACGCCGATAACGCGGCTTTGCTACAACGTGGGATTGCGAATTGCGGTAGCGCTCCTGCAATAGCGGCTCAGCGCCAGGTATGGTTCTGCCGCGCAAACGTTCCAAGCCTTGCCATAGCGCTTGCGCTTTTTGCCAAGCTTCGTCGTGGGCCGGATCGGCCGCGCGCCAAGCCAATAATCGCTGTTGCTCCGCCATGGAAAAATCGCCGGAATGCATTTTGCTCAACCAGCCACAGGCTTGTTCCAGCAAACGCTCGGCATCGTCTGGCGTCGGTTCGATGGGCATGGCTAAATCCTGATTGAGAAACGAAAGGGATATATCATAGACGAGGCCCGCAGCCTAAACCACATACGGCGCTAGGCTTGGTTCAGAGTCTTGGCGCAATGCAACAAGGCCCGTTTGATGTTTTCTTCCACGGTACGGGTGGAGACATTCAGCGTTTCGGCGATTTCCCGTTGTTTCAAGCCTTCGAAACGATTCAGATAAAAGATACGCTGACACAACGGCGACAAGGCCGCCAAGCTGTCGATCAGCCTATCCAACTCTTGCTCGCCCAAAGCCACGGTTTCCGCGCAACGCTGGTCTTCCGCTTCCAGCGGCGCGTCGTCTATCCATTCGACGGTCGTGGTTTCTCGCCGGGTTTGACGACGATAATGATCGAGCAGCAGATTCAGCGCGGTGCGGAACAAATAGGCCTTGAGGTTGCCGACACTGCCAAGATCGCCGGACCGGCACAGGCGCATAAAAGCTTCCTGACATATATCCGCCGCCGTTTCCCGGCAGCGCAGCCGCGAAAACAACACGGCTTCCAGCTCGCCGCGACAGTCGAGGTATAACTCTTGTAGTGATTGGTGGGCTTGAAATGACATAGCGTGCTGGTTTGATGGTTTCCATATCGACGTGTCGACCGGACACCTACCAGCAAAATTAGAGCCGCAACCGGAAATGTTCGTTTAATCAACAGGCTGAGAAATTAGCAAAGATACCCACCAACCTGAATTTATTAATCTGTGTTAAATAGCACAGCAAAAGCGGGCTATGTCACCCCATTCATTCACCAAGCGACGTTTGCGTGCCTCGTGACCGCCGAGGCACTAATCGGCCCGCTCCATGCTATACGGACTTTTTCCGGGCAGCTTCCGCCAACAACTCGTCGATAAAATAACGGCAATAGTTCGGCACATACAATTGCTTCAGATAAGCGATTTTGGTGGTGGAACTGGGGATCAAACCGGCCAGATCCCTGGCGACCAAATCGCTATCCTTGTTGGATTCGTAAGAGGTACCGGCGATAATCCCCACGCCCATGCCCAAACGCACATAGGTTTTGATCACATCGGAGTCAGCTGCCGCCAGCGTAATATCCAACGGCAAATGAGCATTATGAAACGCTTTTTCTATCGTGGTGCGACCGGTAAATCCGGGTGTGTACGTCAAGATAGGCTGTGCCGACAAGCGTTGCAAGGTGATTTCGCCCTCGGCCAGCGGGTGCCCCGCGGGAACTATGGCGATGTGATGCCATTGATAGCAGGGCTTAACGACCAGCGTATCGTCTTCATCGAGCTTTTCGGTGCAGATGGCGATATCGGCCTGATGACGATGCAGCAGATTGATCAGATTATCCGGCGACGATTGCACCATATAGATTTTGATACCGGGATATTTCTGCCGAAACTTGGCTATCGGCCCCGGCAGCAGATATTTGGCTTGGGTGTGAGTAGTGGCGATATGCAAAGTGCCGTTGCTGTTATCCAGAAAATCGTCGGCGATCAACTGTATATTTTTTTTGGCCTGATTGATCAGATCGACCTCTTCCATGATCTTCTCGCCGAGCGGCGTC
>Ga0172378_10006719_pt1 | contig 10724 bp, 7 predicted proteins | sample GrowelOW332metaG_FD_119755 | JGI IMG/M metagenome (GOLD analysis project Ga0172378, IMG submission 119755) | Groundwater microbial communities from an aquifer near a municipal landfill in Southern Ontario, Canada - Pumphouse #3_1 metaG | ecosystem: Environmental > Aquatic > Deep subsurface >... | reverse complement strand
GCTTTTGTTATTAAGGTTTATATTTATTCCAGGGGGTGTATACTTACAGGAAAAGTACAGAAAAGTCTCGGTCCACACGGATGTGGGGGACCACCAGCGCTATGCTGGTGGTGGCTCTTTTCTTTTACTCTTCCTATAAGTAGACATATACTATCTTCTATTTATTTACGGAGTCTCACAATTTTTATACTTAGAAAGACACTGTTTAACAATTAAATATGTTTTTTTGTATAAACAATATTAACCATGAATATAAATAGAAACTTTCATCTGAAAATAATATTATCAATATTACTATGTAATATATATACTTGTGCGACATATGCAACATCAGATTTACAAACCTATAAATCAACTACCAGCATAAATTCACCTAAAAAAGTAGCAAATAAAGCTCCCTGGTTATTAGATAATGGAACAGAAGTATGCCAATGGGGCGCCAACTATCTAATAAACTTCGGATTATCATTTAAAGAATATGAAAGACTAGGCCTAAATGCTGAACATGACATAAAAAAAGATGTTTACCATATGGCCAGATTAGGCTTTGATGCATTTAGAGTCCATATTTTCGAATCAGAAATTTCTGACGAAAATGGCAATCTAAGAGACGTTAAACAACTACAATTAATGGATTTCCTTCTAAACGAACTCTCCAAACGCAATATTAAAGTGTGTATAACAACAATGAGATATTCTACAGATAATGGGAAAAGTTATGTAGATAAATGGGGAGGAAAAACCGCACTGCTAAATAATCCAGAAAGCTATTCTGTACAGAAACACTATATAACCCAACTAGTCAATCATATTAATCCCTATAATGGCCTTAGTTATAAAGATGACCCAAACATAATAAACTTCGAATTAAGTAATGAACCAAACCATTTTAAAAGTTCAGAACATATAACTGAATATATAAAAGGCTTAATTAAAGCAGTGAAATCAACAGGATGTAAAAAACCACTTTTCTACAACTTTAGTCAATGCGACCGCTTTGCTAAAGAATACTGGAAAACTAAAATAGATGGACTTAGTACTCAATGGTACACAAATGGTTTAATTAGCTATGAAAAGCGAGGCAATCAACTACCAGCTGTAGACAGCTATACATTGCCATATAAAGATGACCCTCACATGAAACGTTTAGCGAAAATGATTTATGAATTTAGCCCAGCTAACGTATCACGCTCAAGTTATATCTATCCAGCTATCGCGAGAAGCCTAAGAGAAGCAGGATATCAGTTCGCTACTCAATTTAGCTACGACCCTATAGGAATAGCTGCAGCAAATGAAGAATACCCAAAACAATATCTAAATTTGGTATATACACCAGCAAAAGCATTAGGCATGATGGTAGCAGGTGAAGCTTTTCATTATATCCCCATATATAAAAGCTATGGACGATATCCAGACAATACATCATTTGGACCCTTCACAATTGATTATAAAACAGACTTAGCCTTAATGAATAGCACAGATAAATATATTTATAGTAATTCTACGACTATTCATCCTAAAAATGCAGAACAATTAAAACTAATAGCAGGACATGGAACCTCACCGATAGTAGATTATCAAGGAACAGGAGCATACTTCTTAGATAAACTTTCTGATGGTGTATGGCGCTTAGAAATAATGCCAGACATACTACACGTAAAAGATTTCTATATCAATCCATGTTATGATACTCCAGTTACAGTGTTAAAAGATACTAAGCATGATATAAAAATAACATTGCCCGGTCTAGGTGATAATTTTAAAACCTTAAATCTAGATAATAATACTAAGACTATAGCCAATGGACGAGGATTTAGTGTAAAGGCCGGTGTTTACTTATTAATACGTAATGATGTAGAAAATTCATTTACTAAAGACAGTAAATGGAGATTAGGAAAAATAGGAAGTTACTATGCTCCAAAAAGTAATTTAGATAAAATATATGTAGTTCATACTCCTCCCAAGGTTATAACTGCTATCTCAACAAAATCTTCTGCTTCTGAAAAAAGAATAATTAAAGCGCAAATCATAGCTCCTGATAAAATAGAAGAAGCTCAAATCAGGTTCTATGTTAGAAAACAAAAAGGGATACAAAGTCTAAGGATCCCTCTTAGTAAAGTATCTGCCTATGAATATGAAGCTCAGATTCCTGATGATTTGCAGGTAGAAGGAAGAATAGACTATGAAATAGCAGTAAAAACTGAAAAGGAAACAACCTTATTCCCATCTGAAATGAAAGATGGACATGGAAATACAGGTTATTGGAAAAATAATTATAATAACTATTGGCATTTGGATATTCTTTCAGAAAATGATCCGGTTACACTCGTAGATGCGGAGAAAGATCAGATGTCTTGTTCAAGAAAAGAAGGAGCATACTTGCCTATAATACAAGAAAAAATTCATAATACAAATACTCAAGAAGGAATATCATATAGTGTTCCTATGCTAAAAATCGAATCTAAATTTATGAAACATGCGATAGGTGTATATGTTTCAGATAAGCTAAAATATAGAAATAGTACAGATAAAAAGTATATGATTATTTATGGACATGCTTTGAAGGAGAATAGTCCTATTGAGATTGGGCTAACTATGGATAATGGAGCTACTTATGGAACTTGCATAGAGATGACACCAGAAAAAGATATATATATATAAAATATCTTTAGATTCTTTCACACCTATAGCCACTGCTATAAATTATAAACCAGTCCCTAATTTTATTAAAGCTTGGCTTCCAGTAAATAAAAAATTGACACAAAAATTTGATATAAAGAATGTAGAAAATTTACAGATTTCTTTTAAAAATATGAAAAATGGAACAATTTATGTAAATGAAACTATAATGATTAATAAAATAAATCTTGAATATGAATTTTTATGAAAATTTATAGAGTTTTTTAAGAGTTTGGCACAGGATTTGTATAATTTTAAGTCAGATAGTTTTTTCATAGGTTAAGTTTTAGGTTAAGTAAAAAGGGGATAATATTCTGTATATTATTCTCTTTTTCGATTTTTAGGAATATAAGTTTATATTTGTATATATTTTTTACCTAGAAACACACCTAATGCAAAAAATCGCTGGAATAGATGAGGAACTACTCGTCAAAAGATTAAAAGCTGGAGACCAAACAGCTTTTGAACTATTATTTAAACATTACTATCCAGGATTACTTGTATTTGCGACACAAATAACTCTAGATAAAGAAGAAGCTATAGAGATAGTTCAAGATTTCTTTGTAAATTTTTGGACAAAGCATGCTACTCTTAAAAATGAAAAATCCATAAAATCATATTTGTTTACTTCTATTAAAAATCGTTCGATTAATTTTTTAAAGAAGCAAAAATATAATGAGAGAATCATCCAAGATATGACATATCTTTCTGAGAATAGTCCTCTTTATGAACCAGATATCTTTGTAGAGTCAGAACTTCAGCAAAAGATAAAAGATGCTATAGATAAGTTACCAAAACGATGTGGTGAAATCTTCGTAATGAGCAGAATTGAAGGCCTGTCAAATGATGAAATCGCGAATAAATTATCCATTTCAAAACGAACAGTTGAAACGCATATATCAAAAGCCTTAAAAGTACTTCGAATAGAATTGAAAATGTATATAGGCTTGCTTCTTTTATTAGAAATGATGAAATAATTTGTTTCTAAATTTAACAATAAATATATATTACCCTTATTACTTTCTTGTAATATTTTAATAAAAAAAATTTTTCAGTACGTGTTGCTTGTATTTGGATTGTCTTAATAGAGAAAACACGAAGTAAAATTTTATTAAAGTGAATATTCACTATTTTTTCAACAAATGATAAATAAAAATAAGATAGCCAACCAAATTATGGAAGACTTTACTCGTTTAACTAAAAACGTTTCTAATGAAGAAGCTGTTTTTACTGCGGGAAAGCTTATTCATGATGTTGAAAATATTGATGTAGAAGCTGCGTATAAACAAGTTATGTCCAAAATTGATAAAAGACAAAAAGTAGTAAAACATTTTCATCATGTGTTACGTTATGCTGCTATTGTCATATTGCCAATTATCGTGACAATATCATTTTGGTTACTATCTGATAATGGTTTGCTGAAAAATAAAAATCAACTAGCATCCGAATATTCAATACAAGAAATAGTTTGTCCGATAGGTATGCGATCTAGTGTAATACTACCTGATGGAACTAAAGTTTTGTTAAACTCAGGAAGTTCTATAAAATATAAACTTCCATTTGTTAAAAAGGAAAGAAATATAGAGTTAGTTGGAGAAGCATTCCTTGATGTAGAAAAAAATGACAAAGTGCCATTTATCGTACAATCTCAAGAAATGAAGATTATCGTCACAGGTACACAGTTTAATGTAATGTCTTATCCTGAAGATAATAAGATGGAAGTAGCTCTAAAAGAAGGAAGTGTGTCACTAGACATAATGTCGAAAAGTAAAACTAATCAAAAGGAATTAAAAATGATTCCGGGTGACCATTTTAGTTATAATAAAATATCTAAAAAATCTTCATTGAAAAATGAGAATTTAGAAACCTGTTTTGCCTGGGTCAATAATAAAATGATTTTTAATGATACTCCAATGCTTGAAATGATAAATGTACTTGAACGTTGGTATGGTGTTGAAATAGAGTTAGCAGATCCATCATTAAAAGCATATAAATTTTCTACAACATTTAATAATCTGACGCTAGAAGAGGTTTTAAAACTCTTAGAGATGAGTTCTCCTATGACTATTAAATATATACTTGGAAAAGTAGACCCCAAAACAAATACGAGGCTAAAAACAAAAATTATAATATCGAAGAAAAATTGAATGTAATTCAATACTTATAACATTATTTTATTAACCCAATATTTAACCCAAAAATCATTTTAACCTTATGAAGAAGATTTTTAAATCTTTACAGCTATATCAATGCTGTAAAAAACGATTAATTACTATGCGTTATATCGCGATAGTACTATTAATGAGCGTAACTAGTATTTTACCTACGACGGCTCACTCTCAACCCAATCTCTTAAGTTTTGACATGAAAGATGTCTCAATAAAAGAGGTGCTTGAACAAATTGAAAAAAGTAATGACATGTATTTTCTTTACAATAGTCAGCTGATTGATGTAGAGAAAAAAGTAAATATTACTGCTAAAGATGAAAAAGTTCAAGATATTTTATCCCAATTATTCGATGCAAATGTATTGGTGGCAGCAGCTGATGTATTGGCTAGTCGTTTTCGCCCGAAAGCTGGAGTTATACAATCATGGGATACTACACCAGATATGGGTTGGATATCTCAGCGTGGTTGGGATATGCCTGTTATTATTGATAATATGATGAATCTAGATTTATTATTTAAAGCTACTATGATTACAGGTGATTCTGTTTATTTTAATATCGCGGTCAAACATGCAGAAACTACTATGAAGAATCATTTTAGAAATGATGCAAGTAGTTATCATGTAGTGGATTATGATAGTAAGACTGGCTCTGTTAGAAGTAAACAAACGGCTCAAGGTTATGCGGATAATTCTTCTTGGGCACGTGGTCAAGCTTGGGGTCTGTATGGTTTTACGCAAACTTATATAAATACAGGAAATAAGAAATTTCTTGAACAAGCAGTACGTATCGCTGATTATATAATGAATAATCCAAAAATTCCTAAGAACTTAATTTCATATTGGGATTATGATGCACCTGATATTCCTAATGCACCGACTGATGCTTCATCAGCAGCGATTACTGCATCTGCATTGTTTTCTTTGATGCAATATATGCCTGCGAAGAAAAAAGTATTAATGAAAAATTATGCTGAAAAAATTATTAGAGAATTAACATCTAATTATTATCTTGCAACTATTGGTACAAATCATGGCTTTATATTGAAACATTCTGTAGGAAATATACATACAGGTGAGGAAGATGATAAACCTCTTAATTATGCAGATTATTATTTACTTGAAGCTTTGACTAAATGGAAAAATATTTAATACTTATCATACAATGAAAATAATTATCCTGAATTTTTTACTTTTTATTACTTTAAGTAGTTTCGCTCAAGAAAGAGTGAAAGTGATTTTAGATGCTACTCAATATGGTACTTATGATGTTACTCCTAACATTTCTCATGATGGAATGGTTAATAAGGGTACTGTACTTACTATTAAAGCGAAAGCTAATGAGGGTTATGTTTTTGATTCTTCATATAATACAGGAAAAGGTCCTTGGTCTCCTTATTATTATGAATCAATGAAGCCTGAATCGACAATTATAGTAAATGAAAGTATGCACATAGGTTCTTCATTTATAAGAAAAGAATTAGTCGAAAATTTAAATGTTACACAAGATGTAATTTATGCAAAGCCAGGTGTGAAAGCATTGAAGTATGATGTTTATGCTCCTAAGGAAGCGAAAAATTTACCTTGTATAATTATTATTCATGGTGGAGGATGGAGAGGAAATACTGAAGACATAATGCGAGGATTGGCTCGTGAATTGGCTAATAGAGGAAGATATGTGGTTTTTAGTATCGATTATCGTTGGATAGAGAATTATGATGGAGATGATAAGCCGACTAAAATGTATCAAATTATAGAAGATGTATATGGGGCTATCGCTCATATAAGAGAACATGCTAAACAATATGGCGCTGATGCTAATAAATTATTTCTTACGGGAGATAGTGCTGGAGGACATTTAGCAGCTGCAGCTATAGATTTTGTGGAACGATTGGGAAATGGTGGGTTTGGAAATACAAAAGGTGTTTATGAGTTTTATCCGACTTATATGCCTAAAGGAGAAAGTGTTTCTCAGTTAAAAAAAGAATTATCAAAATCTATACTTGGTGCTGTACCTAGTTATGCTGTTCTTAATTCAGCAAGATTGGGGCATTATATGGAAAAAGAAGGAGAAGAAGCTATAAATGCTGTTACTCCTGCTTGTTATATCCCTGATGTTTCAAAAAGGGCAGTACCTCAATTGCTATTTAGAGGAACAGAAGACCCTATAATTTCAGATAATGCAGTTATGACATATCAAAAAGCATTAGTTAATGCGGGACAGCGAGCTGAATATATACAAGTAGGTGGTGCTTCACATGCATTTTTCGATTGGAAACCTGATGAAATGACTAAAGCTACATTTAAAAAATATGGTGAATTTCATGCGTCGCAAATGTTGCATTTTTTTGATTCAATATTAAGCGGATTAAAATAAATATATTGGCATAAAATAGTTTTGTATATTATAAATTGAAAAAAAGTGATAAAAAGTTTTTGATTTGTAATAATTAGCTTTATCTTTGCCCTCGCATTATAAGAAAACTTATAGTGAAATTAGAAGAATATGATTAAATCTATTATTAATATAATCCTCATTCAACTCTTGTCTATTATTCGAATTAGTCGATGTGACGAGGTTAAATTGGTGTATATATATTAATAGCTTTATTATAAAAAAATGTTAAACGCCTTTTGAACCTCACGGTTTGGAAGGTTTTTTTTTATGCAATGTATTAAATCGTTATAGCCAAATAAGAATGAAAGAAAAATTATTAATTTTTGATACTACGCTTCGTGATGGAGAACAGGTGCCTGGATGTCAATTAAATAAAGTCGAGAAAATACAGGTGGCTAAAGCTCTAGAGAGTCTTGGCGTAGATGTGATTGAAGCTGGTTTTCCAGTATCAAGTCCTGGAGATTTTGATTCTGTAATAGAAATATCGAAAGCTGTTACCTGGCCGACGATTTGTGCATTAACACGTGCTGTTCCTAAAGATATAGATGTAGCTGTAGAGGCTTTAAAATATGCCAAGCATAAAAGAATACATACGGGAATAGGTACGAGTGATTCGCATATTAAATATAAGTTTAATAGTAATAGAGAAGAGATAATAGAGCGTGCAGTTAGGGCTGTAAAGTATGCTCGGAATAGAGTGGATGAAGTAGAATTTTATGCAGAAGACGCTGGAAGAACAGATAATAATTATTTAGCTCGAGTCGTTGAGGCTGTAATAGCTGCAGGAGCTACTATTATTAATATTCCCGATACGACAGGATATTGCCTTCCTCAAGAATACGGAGATAAAATCAAATATTTGATGAATAATGTTCCAAATATTGATAAAGCTATATTATCCACCCATTGCCATAATGATTTAGGAATGGCGACTGCGAATACTATGGCAGGAATTTTAAATGGAGCTCGTCAGGTGGAAGTTACGATTAATGGGATAGGTGAGAGGGCTGGAAATACTGCTCTTGAAGAAATAGCTATGATTTGTAAGGCTCATAGTAATATTTCTGTAGAGACGAATATAAATTCTAGAAAAATAATGTCAACATCCCGAATGGTGTCAAGTTTGATGAATATGCCTGTACAGCCTAATAAGGCCATAGTTGGTAGAAATGCTTTCGCTCATTCGAGTGGTATTCATCAAGATGGGGTATTGAAAAATATGTCAACTTATGAGATTATTAATCCAAAAGATGTGGGAATAAATAATAGTGCTATAGTTTTAACAGCTAGAAGTGGACATGCAGCTTTGAAATATAGACTGTCTGTTTTAGGTGTTGAGCTTGAGGATGAGGCTTTGGATAGTGTTTATAAAGAATTTCTAAAGATGGCTGATAAGAAAAAAGAATTGACGGATGATGATTTGTTAATATTGGCCGGAAAAGATAGTACGACGCAGCATCATATCAAACTTGATTATCTTCAAGTCTCCTCAGGTATTGGACTGAAACCAGTGGCTAGTGTAGGACTTTCTATAGCCGGAGAAAAGTTCGAGGCAGCAGCTTGTGGTAATGGGCCCGTAGATGCTGGTATTAAAGCGATTAAGAAAATTATAACCCGTAAAGTGGAAATAAAAGAATTCACTATACAAAGTATAAATAAAGGTTCTGATGATATGGGTAAAGTGCATATGCAAGTAGAGTATGATGGACATGTTTATTATGGATTCGGAGCCAACACTGACATAATAGGTGCTAGTGTAGAAGCTTATATAAACTGCTTAAATAAGTTTGCAGGGACTAAATTATAGGGCAATATCAGCTGTGGAAATAGTAGAAACAACAACAAATTAAATATTATATAATGAGTAAAACTTTATTTGATAAAATCTGGGATAAACATGTGGTTACACAGGTAACAGATGGACCTACACAGCTTTATATCGATCGACTTTACTGTCATGAGGTAACATCTCCCCAAGCGTTTTCTGGAATGCGTGATCGTAAATTGAAATGCTTAAGACCAGATCAAATTTATTGTATGCCTGATCATAATACACCTACGCATGATCAGGACAAAGAGATAGAAGATCCTGTTTCTAGAAAACAGGTTAATGCTTTAGCTAAGAATGCTAAAGATTTCGGACTTCATCATTATGGTATGTTAGATAGTCGCAATGGTATAATTCATGTCGTCGGACCAGAACGAGGTTTAACATTACCTGGTATGACCATAGTATGTGGAGATAGTCATACCTCTACTCACGGGGCAATGGGTGCAGTAGCTTTTGGGATCGGTACGAGTGAGGTAGAGATGGTATTAGCATCTCAATGTGTGCTGCAAACGAAACCAAAGAGTATGCGTATTAGAGTAGATGGTAAGTTAGGAAAAGGTGTTACTGCTAAGGACTTAGCATTATATATTATTAGTCAACAGACTACTGGTGGTGCTACTGGATATTTCGTGGAGTATGCCGGAGAGGCTGTAGAATCTTTATCTATGGAAGGCCGTCTTACATTATGTAATCTGTCTATAGAGATGGGTGCCCGTGGTGGTATGGTGGCTCCAGATGCTACTACTTTCGCATATATTAAAGGACGAGATAATGCTCCTAAGGGTAAAGCTTGGGATAAGGCTATTTATGAGTGGTCTAAATTAAAGAGCGATAGTGACGCTGTTTATGATAGAGAGGTGGTTTATAATGCTGCAGATATAGAGCCTATGGTCACTTATGGGACTAATCCAGGCATGGGTATGGGTATTTCTCAGAATATTCCTAGCCTCGAGAGTCAGAGCTCTTCTGCTAGAGATAGTTATAGTAAATCTCTTAAATATATGGGCTTTAAACCAAATGAAAATTTGCTTGGTAAAGATATAGATTATGTGTTTATGGGTAGTTGTACTAATGGTCGTATAGAGGATTTTAGAGCTTTCGCTTCGATAGTGAAAGGTCATGAGAAAGCTCCTGGTGTTACTGTTTGGTGTGTGCCTGGTTCATGGATGGTAGATAAGCAGATTAAAGATGAGGGATTGGATAGTATTCTAGCTAAGGCTGGTATAGAGCTTCGTCAGCCAGGTTGTTCTGCTTGTTTGGCTATGAATGATGATAAGATACCTGCTGGAAAATTGTCAGTAAGTACTTCTAATCGTAATTTCGAAGGACGTCAGGGCCCTGGAGCACGTACTATTTTAGCCTCTCCTCTTACAGCGGCTGCAGCTGCTATTACTGGAAAACTTACTGACCCAAGAGATTTTATCTAATTTAAAAATTAAGAAAATGAAACCAAAATTAACGCAATTAGTTTCCACTATGGTACCATTGCCATTAGAAAATATAGATACAGACCAAATTATTCCTGCCAGATTCTTGAAATCTACGACTAAAAAAGGCTTCGGCGATAATCTTTTTAGAGATTGGAGATATAATAAGGATGGTTCTCCGAAGAAGGATTTCGTGCTTAATAATCCGACTTATCATGGTGAT
>Ga0172378_10006718_pt1 | contig 10725 bp, 10 predicted proteins | sample GrowelOW332metaG_FD_119755 | JGI IMG/M metagenome (GOLD analysis project Ga0172378, IMG submission 119755) | Groundwater microbial communities from an aquifer near a municipal landfill in Southern Ontario, Canada - Pumphouse #3_1 metaG | ecosystem: Environmental > Aquatic > Deep subsurface >... | reverse complement strand
TGATTTCCAAAGCTGTCTCCATTACTAAGAGTAGCGATAGTATAAACATTTTCTAGGGATGTATAAGTAAATATATGGACACTGCCTTCTATAATATAATAGACATGGTTGCAGACAGCCCCCTCATTGCATATAACTTCATCTTTTTTATAAATTTTTGTAATACCATTTAATTTATTATACATCGTTTTCACCTTTAAATGTAACATATGTTACCATATTTTTATTATAACACTGATATAATACTAAAAGCAAATAAAAGGGGTGCAAAATGAAAAAAAGTTTTAAATTATTTTTTAGTATGATACTAGTTTTAGTATTATTGTTTACCGTTGCCGGATGTAAAAATGATACTCCGGATGAGCCAGTAGAACCATTAAAAGTATTGGTTCCAAATGGATCACCATTAATTGGTTTTGGTTCAATATTAGATGATACTACTAATTATGATATTACAACAATCACAGGTCCAGATCTTCTTACATCAGCTTTCGTTTCTGATGATTATGATGTTATAATTTCTGGTATTACTTTAGGAGCTAAATTATATACTTTAGATAGCACAAATTATCGTTTAAGTACTGTATTTACTGAAGGTAATGTATTTATTCTTTCAAGAGGTAATGAAACTATTAGCGATTTATCAGTTTTAGAAGGAAAAAATGTTATTGGGTTTGGTGAATCATCAACTCCAGGAATTGTATTAAAAACCGCAATTACTGAGGCTGGTGGAGATATTGAAAAAGTAAACTTTACTTGGGAAAATGGTGTTAGTGATGCTATTGCAGTATTTAACTCTACTCCTACAGCAGATTATGTATTAAGTTCAGAGCCAGTTATTGCAACAATGCAAAACAAAGTTTATAATACTGAGGATAATCAATTATCTGTATTTGATGTATGTGCTACACTAGAAGAGGCTATTCCTCAAGCTGGAATATTCGTAAATAAAGATTGTGAAAAAAGTGCGCAAGTTACAGCATTCTTAAATAAAATTTCTGAAAATATTACAACAATGAATGAAGATAATAGTGCATATGCTGATAGCTTACTTGCTCTAACATCTACTAATTCAGCATTTTTTGGAACATTAGGAAAAGAAGTACTAGTACAAGCTATACCTGGATGTAATTTAGTTTATCATCCAGCAAAAGATCAAAAAGCTGCTATAAACGCATTTATCACATTGCTTAACGAGAAAAATCCAGCATTCTTAAATGGTAAAACTGTAGATGATGATTTCTATTACTAAAAAACATAAAAAAATTCTTTTTTATGTCTTAGGAATAGTATTAATCTTCGTTATATGGGAAGCATTACATTTAATATATAATAATTCTATAATAGTGCCCGGTATTGGTCAAACATTTAAGGCATTAGGTGTATTACTGATTACTGCTCAAACTTACTATGTATTACTATGTACTTTAGGTAGACTTATATTAGTACTTGCAATTTGTTTTATTCTTGCTTTTTTGTTAGCAATCTTTGCGTACAAAAGCGTATTGTTTAAAAAATTTATAGAGCCTTCAATGTCTCTTTTAAAAACACTACCCATAGCATCAATAATAATAATCTTAATAATTATAACAGGTCATGAAAATGCTCCCTATTATGTTACTGCTTTTATGATTTTACCAATATTGTATGAGGGAATATATGGAGGTCTACTAAGTATAAGTGCTGATATTACTGATGAAATTAAAATGCAATCAAAAATTAATTTTTTAGTTGTTAAAGATATATATTTTCCGCTTTCTGCTCCATTTATTATAACTGCTTTACTTCAGTCTGTAGGACTAGGGTTAAAAGTTATGGTAATGGCCGAGTTTATTGCTCAACCAAAATGTTCTATAGGTAGAGAATTGTTAGAAGTGAAAAATAATCTTGACTATGATCAAGTATTTGCATGGACAATTATTTTAGTAATAATAGTATTATGTGTAGACATAGTAATTAGAAAGTATAAAACCAAACATAATTAGAATAGAAAAACACCTTTCCTGATTTTTTCAGGTAAAGGTGTTTTTTTGATTAATAGATTGTTAAAAACAAACAAATATGTTAAAATATACGCATAGAAATGAGGAAATAGGTAATATGAGTTTTGTACTAGATTTAGCGGTTTTATTCTTTATAGGTGCATCTTTAGGTTGGTGCGTTGAATTATTATTTAGAAGATTTGTATCTCTAAAAAAATGGATTAACCCAGGATTTTTAAATGGACCGTACTTGCCTTTGTATGGATTTGGATTAGTTTTATTATATTTGTTATGTAAGGTTAATTATAGTTTTATAACAAATAGTAATATATGGCAAATAGTCTTAGTATTAATTACTTGCACTTTTGCTATGACATTAATTGAATATATAGCTGGTAAAGCTGCACTAACACATTTTCATATAAAATTATGGGATTATTCTAAAATGTGGGGAAATGTCCAAGGTATTATATGTCCTTTATTTTCCGTATTTTGGGGAATTGGTGCAGCAGGATATTATTTTTTGCTATCAAATAAAATTTATTTGTTTTTAGAATGGTTTCATAATAATTTAACATTTAGTTTTGTTGCTGGAATGTTTTATGGTGTACTAATAGTTGATTTAATTGTTTCCTTAAATTTATCTGTTAAGATAAAAGAGTTTGCTAAGAAGAATAAAGTTATTATAAGATATGAAGAATTAAAAGTATCTATCAAAAATAAAAATCGTAGTTTAAAAGAACATTATAATTTTATTAAACCTTTTCAATCTAGACATTCAACTTTAAAAGAAAATATGGAACATTATTTAATAGAATTGAAAGAAAAAGTTTTAAGTAAACCTATAAAACGTCATACGAAAAAGAAAAGTATAGAGGAATAAAAAATGGAAAAATCCGGAATTTATAATTATAGCGAAAATCTAAGAAAAAAAGCTAAAAAGGATACTGTTATTAAATTTTCTATTTTAATAATTGGAACACTAATTATATTTGTATTAATATTTTGGTTAACTAAAGATAAAATAATAACAAGATGGCCATATTATGTATTACTTGTAGTATTAATCATTGTTTATATTTTATGGTATTTACGTAATATTAATTATAATTATTTAAATATACCTAATTTTACTATAACTCGTGAAAATGACAGATTGATTTTGTCCCGTAGGAATAACAAAGAATTAATTATTTTAATAAGTAATATTAAAGAAATTTCAGCTGTTAATGTTTTATACAATAAATTATATGTAAAACTCTATATTAAAATACTAAAAAAACATATCATTTTAGTTCCCTATGTTTTAATAAAAGATATGGATACTATTTTAGATACTTTGTTTACTAAAGAAGAAATTCGTAAATTAGGAGCTAAATAAAATGAAAATTCTTATTAGTGCTTTTGCACCATTTGACGGAAGAAAAACTAATGCTTCAGCAGAAGTTTTAGAGTTACTTAATATGGATAATCTAACTAAAATTATATTACCGGTTACTTATAATGAATCTTTTCAAATTTTAGAAAAAGAAATAGAAAGAATTCATCCCCAAATGGTAATATGTTTAGGAGAAGCAATAAATCGCGAATATATTACTGTTGAGCGTATTGCTATAAACTGTATGGATTCATCAATTCCTGACCAAGCTGGAGTCAAGTATCAAGGTACGCCAATAAAACGGGGAGAAGACGGAATTTTTTCAACATTTGATTTGTCTAAAATAGATAAAAAAAATATCTCCTATTCTGCGGGAACTTACGTGTGTAATAATCTTTTTTATAATTTGATGTCCTACACTACTTGTAAGAACTTAAGTATTAAAGCTGGTTTTATTCATATACCATCTTTAACAATCTATAAAAACTATTCTAATGTTGCAAAGGAACTCTTGGCAATAATAAATAAAATATAAAAAAAGAATGCACTTCACTTGGAATACCAAGTAAAGTGCATTTTTCATTTTAATTATAAAAGAGCATCCTTAGGATCATGTCCTAATCTCTTTAATGTTTCAACAACGTAAGATTCTTTATATTCATCTTTTGGTTGTCTAGCATAGAATGTTTTAAACATTTCTAAGTTAGCTTTTTCATAAGATATACCAGCAATATTTGCTATAATACGAGTTGAACGGTCAAATAATTTTTTGTTTGTTGGTAAAACTTGGATCATCCAGTTACCCCAGATTCTTCCCATTTTAGCCATTGAACATGTTGATAACATGTTGAAACAAAGCTTAACAGTAACATGAGTTAAAATGTTTGTACAAGTTTCAGGAACTTTAACAGGAATTTTAATTTCATCTTTCCATAATCTTCCCTTATATATTTTACCCATTCTAACTAAAACTGCTCTATCAAAGTTTTTAGATTGTTCTGCAAACCATTCAAATGCTTTGTGTCCTAATTGACCATTAACATCAACCATAACAAGTACATTTGGTTTACGAGAAAATCTTGATTTATCAGTTTCATTACCAATATAATATTTTTGAACTTCAGATCCACTTACTAGTGGTGGTTGATTAATAATATCTTGATCAGCCTTCATATCAATATAATCTTGTTTAGTCCATTCTAATCCCTTTATAGGACGACGGAATACATGTTGCCATGTAACTTCGCTAGGATATAGAGGGTTTTTACAAAATGCCCAACTGATATTTGTTGTATCAACATCAATCTTCTTGTAAGGAGGAAGAGTGAATGTTGGTTGACGCTCAGTTGTATCAGTTAAAATATCAACTTGGCAAAAATCAGCAGCATAAGTAATTAAACCACCTTTTTTATAAGTATCGGTTTCTAAGTCAACAAAATCAACTAATCCTTTTAAAGTCTTAGGTTTTCTAAATTGTTTTTCGATTTTATCAAATTCTTTTGCATATTTACCTAATTTTAAAGCTCTAGGAGCAATAGCAACTAGTTCTTGTTCAGTTAAATTTTCTTCTAACCATTGATTTGCAACAACTTCTAAAGCTGCTCCAACAGTTAATAATTCAACTGTAGGTACTTGCATACGAGTAGAACCAGCAACAGCCATGTTACCGACAAATAAAGGAATTTTAATAATTTTTTCTTCCTCAAATACTACTCTACATCTATCTAATAATTTACATAGTATTTCTTTTGGGTTGCAATAAATATAAAATGTTGTACAACCTTTCTCAATACCTTCAAGTACAGAACCATTGATTGATGCAGATAATCCACATTCAGCAAGTCCGACTAAAACGTCACCCTTACCAATATTAGCTTCATCAACTTGTCTTGCACCAAATGTCATATAATCTTCGTAGTTTTCAACAGATCTAATTAAAGCTCTATCTCCACCAGTAATAAAACTATCAGTTACATCAGCAATTTCTAAGAATTCTTTAGCTCTCATAGGTAATTTTAAACCTAAGTTTTGCCAAAATTCTCTCCAACCACTGTCTAATTGTACTGCCATTCTTCCGCTAGCGCCGACACTAGAAAAAACTATTTTTTTCTTGTTATCAACTGCTTTTTTCATGCATTTAATCATTTTCTTGAATTCTTTAGTCTTGAAAGCTTCAGCAGCTTTTGGAGCAATGTATTTATCAGCATCAAATATGTTAATAACTCCTGCTTCAGTGCTCTTTTGAGCAACAAAACTAAGATTCTTTGTAATAGGGCTTGACTGTTCAGTAGGGATTTGTCCTAAATGAAATTGTTTTTCATTTTCTAAGAAATCCTTAGAGGCCTCTTCAGGCGTTTTCCATGTTTTAAAAATCATTTTTGCGTATCTCCTTCGTGTTTTACAACGTTATTATTATAACATACAACTATTTCATTTTCAAGCAAATACCTATAATTTGCCCAATAATACCCGAGAAATTTAAGTATATTTATATAATATTAAAATTTATATATAAAAAATATTTTTTTTAAAAGCAAATTTAATTGTAATAATAAATTACTTTAAAAATACGAATAAATTAATTTGTTTTTTTTGATATTTTATTTGGATATTTAATAGAATTAGTAAGTATTTGTTAAATATAAGTTATATTTCTTGAAAAAAGCATAAATATGATTTATAATTAGGTATAGATTAATAAATTTATATAGGAGGTAAATTATGGAATTAAAAGGATCAAAGACAGAGAAGAATTTGCGTGAAGCATTTGCTGGTGAATCACAAGCTAGGAATAAGTATACTTATTTTGCTAGTGCTGCAAAAAAAGAAGGATTCGAACAAATTGCTGCTATATTCGCACAAACTGCTGGTAATGAGAAAGAACATGCTGAATTATGGTTTAAGGCTTTAGGTGAGCTTAGTAGTAGTACAGTTGTAAATTTGGAATCAGCTGCTGCTGGAGAATATTATGAATGGAGTGATATGTATCTTAGAATGGCAAAAGATGCTGAAGAAGAAGGATTTACTGAATTAGCTAGACAATTTAGAGGCGTTAGAGAAATCGAAAAGCATCATGAGGAAAGATATAGAAAATTAATTAAGAATATTGAAATGCAAGAAGTATTTGAAAAAACTGGACAAGTTATGTGGGAATGTAGAAATTGTGGTCATATTGTTGTAGGACCAAAAGCTCCTGCTGTATGCCCTGTATGTTTTCATCCACAATCATACTTTGAAGTTAGAAAAATAAATTATTAAAATAAATCTTAATAAGGAATGCCCTAACGGTATTCCTTATTATTTGTAGAAGAGAGAAAGGATTAAAAATGAAAGAAATAAAAAAAGAATATATAGAACAATTGAATAAAGAATATAAAAGTGATGTACAAGCTAATGTAATGAGCAATGTATTGAGTAAAACCGCAATAACAGAGAGTATTCATGTAAGAGACCGAGAAGCTAGTACGCAATCACAATTTGAAATAGATATTAAAACATTACCTGCAGCTCACCAACATGCAACAGGACGTTGCTGGATATTTGCAGCAACAAATGTTTTACGTGAAATTATCGCTAATAAGTTGAATTTGGAACAATTTGAGTTGTCTCAAAACTATTTAGCATTTTATGATAAATATGAAAAAACTAATTATTTACTAGAAAGTATTATAGCTTTAGTAGATAAAGATTATGATGATAGAACATTATCTCACATCTTAACTATTGGCGTTCAAGATGGAGGACAATGGGATATGTTTGTTAACCTTGTTGAAAAGTACGGAGTAGTACCAAAGAGCGCTTTTCCAGAAACATTCCAAAGTGATAACTCACAAGGAATGAATTATATTATTAACACTATGGCTAGAAAGTTTGCCGCAACTGCTCAAAAGTTAGCAAAAAACGGTAAAATTGCCGATATACAAACTGAAAAAGATGAGTTATTAGATAAAATATATAAATTGTTATGTACATGTTACGGAACACCGCTTGAAAAGTTTGATTTTGAATATGTTGATAAGGATAAGAATTATCATTTAGAAGAAGGATATACAGCGAAATCATTTACTGAAAAATATATTGGTTCATTTTTAAATAACTACGTAAGTATTATTAATGCTCCAACCGAAAGCAAACCATTTAATAAGATGTATACAGTTAAATGGGTTGGTAATGTAGTTGGTGGAAACGATATAAGTTACTTAAACTTATCAATTGAAGAAATGAAAGAGTTAGTTATTAAACAACTTAAAAACAAAGAAGTTGTATGGTTTGGTAGTGATTGTGGCAAATTTGGTGATAGAAATACCGGCGTATGGGATCCTCTAGCATATGACTATAAGAATGCTTTAGGATTTGATTTAAATGTCAACAAAGGTGATATGTTAAACTATAAAATTAGTGCTATGAATCATGCTATGGTTTTAACTGGAGTTAGTTTTAAAGGTGGTCAACCAACAAAGTTCAGAGTTGAAAATAGTTGGGGTACAGAAAAAGCTGATAAAGGATATTTCTTAGCTACAGATAAGTGGTTTGATAGCTTTGTTTTTCAAGCTGTCATTAATAAGAAATACTTAAACGAAAAACAAAAAGCAATGTTAAATCAAAGTAAAATAGAATTGGAACCATGGGATCCAATGGGAACATTAGCTGATTAATTATATTAAACTGAAGACTTGCTATAGTCTTCAGTTTTTTAATGCAATTTTTTAAAAAAATTAATAAAAATATTGTTAATAAAAAAACAAAAAAAATACAGGCATTTATTTTTTTGTTTTTGTGTTATAATATAGATATAAACAAAAGGAGATATAAATATATGAATTATAAAAAAGAAATAAGAAGTAATATAATAGATGCTTGTATTATGGGAGTATGCGGAATAGTCGCCGTTGCGTTTTTTTATGACGTAATTTGGGCATTAATAATTGGGATAGTTGCTTTAATTCTTGCTGGATTTGATGTTGTAAAAGTAGTATTAGATTACCAAAGAAAAGTTAAGCCATATATTGCTCTACGTGACAAACAAAGTAAGACCCCACTTGAAGGACTTGCGCTAATGCTTGTTGAAGACCAATTGATTGAAAAATTGATTGATTCATCTGATAACTTTATTGATATAAGCGGTCATGTTGATTATACGGATTTATCTAATATATTAATGGAAGTTTATTATAAAGCAGTTACTCTACATTTTACAATAAATGACGTTAATATTAATATTAAACACGAAGTCAAAGATAAATGTTTTAAGGTATTAGAGCCTAATAGTGATGATTATAATACATTATTTGCATATACTACGGGAATATTAGATTATAGTATTGATGATTATACAAATGCTGATGAAATTGTCGATAAATTAATTTATCTAATTGCTGAAGAACAAAAGCAAATAGATGCCTTGGGAACGGTCGTTTCTTTAGGTCGCTCGAAAAATAAAAATGAAATAGAGTCATAATAATAAAATGAAAGAGCATAATTTTGCTCTTTCATTTTCTATTGTCTTTGCAATTTATGCTTAACTATACTATAATAGAAGGGTAACAAAAAAGAGGTATGAGATGAAAAAAGTGGGTAAAACAATTAAATATTTAAATATGAGTAATTTAGGAGCATTAATTATAATTTGTATTTTTATTATGTCTAGTGTATTTAAGCAACTAAATAATCATTTTCTAGTTATATCAAATAATGATTTTTATTTTTTTGCAGTAGGTATTGGAATAGCTGCATATGGATTCTTTTTATGTCTGTATTTTTTAACTCTTGACTCTAAAAAGAATGATTTATTAATATTAGGATTAGTTTACTGTATTATAGGTACAGCTATATTATTCTTGTTTTCCTTATTAGGTAATATATGGACCTATATATTTTATGTAATTATAGGAATACACGGCATTTCTAAGATGTTTTTTAGTAATAAAAATGGTATAGCATTAAAAGTTGTAGATTTATTAGTCGGACTTGGCTGGATAACTTTTATAATATTAATTATTTTATATGGTACAATTTCATTAAATATAGATATTATGAATGTTTTTAGTTTAACAATAGCCATAGTGGATATTCTTTTAACGATTGTTAATATTGTTATTAATAGTGTAAAAAATAGAAATGAAGCATTTATTAAAGTTAAGAAAATGCGTAAAAAAGGTGGAGGAAATACGGAAGTCATTGATTTGGATCGATATTTTAATATTAAAACAAAACAAGAAGTTCCGGAAGCTAAAGAAGAAAGGAAAATAAAATGAACAATTGGGATTTAACATATTTTTGTAAAGATTTACAAGATTTTGAAAACAAGTTTACTGAAGTGAAAGAACTAATTACTAAAATTAGTACTTATAAAGGACAATTAGGTGAGGAAGATAAATTTACAGAATTTTGCTTAATTGAAAAAGAAATATTTATAAAAATTGGGAATATTTATGAATATGCATCAATGGGGTCACATCTTGATATGAAAGATGTCAAGAAAGCAGGATTATTATCTAGATGCCAAAACTTGTTTAATCAAGTGATGGTTGCAACAAGTTTTTCTGAACCAGAAATATTAAGTTGTGGGAAAGCTAAAATTATTGCATTTATTGATAACAATCAAAAAATCGAAGAATTTCGTTTTATTATAGAAGATATGTTTAGAAAAGCTAAACACATTTTAAGTACAGAAAGTGAAAATATATTGTCTACTCTTGCACCTAACGGTCAAAGAGCAGAAAGCTTATATAGTAGCTTAAGTATTGCTGATAATGTAGCTGAGACTATTAATCTAAATGGGGAAAAGGTTCAAATTAGTCAATCTAACTGGACAGGATTAATTGCTAATGAAAAAAGTGCAAGAAATAGGAAAAAAATATTTGAAGCATTATATAAAAACTATGAAACTCATAAAAATACTTATGCAGCCATTTATGATGGTGTTTTAACTGCTAATAAAGCAAATGCTAAAGTTAGAGGATATGACAGCGTCCTAGAATCATATTTATATGAAAATAATATTCCGACTCAAGTATTTACTAATTTAATTGGGGTTGCTAGTAAGAAAAACTCTTCATTAAAAAAATATTATAGATTAAGAAAAAAATATTTACATCTAACTAATCATTATTCATATGACAGATTTTTACCACTTGCTACTTCAAAAAAACAATATACATATGAAGAAGCTAAAGAATTATTTTTTGCATCAATTAAAAATTGTCCTAAAGACTTTCAAGAGAAAGCACATGAAGTACTTCGTGATGGATTTGTTGATGTATATCCAAAGGTTGGAAAAAGAAGTGGTGCTTATTCATCAAGTTGGATAGATATGCATCCATTTATCTTATTTAATTATGATAATCAATTAGAAGATGTATTTAC
>Ga0172378_10006716_pt1 | contig 10726 bp, 10 predicted proteins | sample GrowelOW332metaG_FD_119755 | JGI IMG/M metagenome (GOLD analysis project Ga0172378, IMG submission 119755) | Groundwater microbial communities from an aquifer near a municipal landfill in Southern Ontario, Canada - Pumphouse #3_1 metaG | ecosystem: Environmental > Aquatic > Deep subsurface >... | reverse complement strand
TTTTTTCATATTCCTTCACTAGTTTTAGTTGGTTTTCACTCCGCGGACAAATAGGTTTCCCCGATACACTGAATACAATTACATCTCCCGGTTTTTCCACATTCAGTGCTTTGCCTTTTATAATGTCAATAATTACTTCCTCGTTCAATGAATTGTATTTTGCGCAATGTTTTTCTACTTCAGTGATTTTTTCTTCAAATGCGCACATTTCTTCTTCATCACCCATTACTTTAATTACATTGCCGCGAGCAATAATTCGCAATTTAGGATATAAAGCCTTTATTATTTGTATATTGGTATTGTTAACACCATAAAAAATAATGGGATCTATATCCTCAAGAACTATATGTTTTTCTATCATTCAATAAAATTAGACGTTATTGAGTGCAAATTTAATCATTCGTTTTGAATTGTTTCCTTTTTTTAGTATAAAATTAATTATAGGAAGTCTTCTATAAATCCTCTTTTTTTATTATCTTTGTGTCCTTGGGATTGCAAATAACGTAGTCTTGGAACTATTAACAATATATGTAGAATGTTGAAAAACAAGAATTTTTGGTTGGGGATAGTCATCATTATGTCTTTTGTCGTTTTCTTCTTAGGGAAATGTAGTTGTGGAAAAGATACATCAATGGTTATGAATCATCCGCATAATATTAAGGGGGTTATTAGCTATAAAAGAAGTTTCTCGGATTTGAACGATGCTCATCTGATAGAAGCTCAAGCTTTGGGAATACGTCCATTACAATCTGAAGAACAGGCAAAGGAACTTGGAGACAAACTTGTGGAGATTAAAAATTGTGATAAATATCAAATTGATAAATTAACCCATTCTATTCCGTATCTTGTTCCAATAGCTGCGAATCTATTGGATTCTATCGGCTCAAATTTCTTGGATTCTTTACATTGCAAGGGGCTGAATCCATATAACATTTTAGTAACATCTATACTTCGTACACAGGATAAACTGAAACAGTTGGTAAAACGTAATGGGAATGCCAAAGAATTTTCCGCTCATAGTTACGGAACTACATTCGATGTTTCTTATAATCGTTTCATACAAGTTCTTGATCCAGACGGCCGTCCTTACCAAAAAGTAAATCGTGATACTTTGAAACTTGTTTTGAGTGAAGTCCTTCGTGATCTTCGTGAGAATAAACGTTGTTATGTGAAATATGAATTAAAACAAGGCTGTTTCCATATTACAGCCAGAAGTTTTCAATAAGATGGATTTGCATCGTTATTTCATCTATCTGGCATATGATGGTACATTTTATCATGGCTGGCAGGTTCAACCTAATGGAAGCAGTGTACAGGGAGTTATGATTAAATGTCTGTCAACTTTATTGCATGCTGAAACGGAAGTAGTAGGAGCTGGGCGAACAGATGCGGGTGTACATGCCCGTTTGATGGTTGCGCATTTTGATAGTAAAAATCAAATTGATTGTAAATTCCTCACTGATAAACTTAATCGTTTTTTACCTCCTGATATTTCCGTATATCGTATAAGAGAAGTCAATCCTCAAGCACATGCACGTTTTGATGCTACATACCGTACATACCAGTATTATGTTACTACTGTGAAATCGCCTTTTTCACGTTTCTATTGTCATCGTTTATTTATTTCTCTCGATTTTGAAAAAATGAATGAGGCTGCCCGATTATTATTTGAATATAGTGATTTTACGAGCTTTAGTAAGTTGCATACGGATGTAAAAACCAATAATTGCAAAATAATGAAAGCCGAGTGGCAACAAATAGGGACTAATGAGTGGGTCTTTACCATTCAGGCAAATCGTTTTTTAAGAAATATGGTGCGTGCAATTGTGGGAACATTGTTCGATGTAGGATACGGAAAACTCTCGGTAGAGAAATTTCGTCAAGTAATAGAAAAAAAAGCGAGAGCAGAAGCTGGTAGTTCTGTTCCGGCAAATGCATTGTTTTTGGTAGATATAGGGTATTCGGAGGATTTGTTTATATAAATAATAAGGTATTAGTTATGTGGTTAATTTATGCTTTTTTTTCTGCGGCGTTGCTTGGTTTTTATGATGTTTTTAAAAAACAGTCATTAAAAGGTAATGCGGTTATTCCGGTTCTTTTTCTTAATACATTGTTTTCCAGTTTAATCTTTCTTCCTTTCATTTTTCTTTCTCAGTGGAATATAGGAAACTTTCAGAATAGTCTTTTTTATGTGCCGAGTGCCGGTTGGGATGTTCATAAATATGTGATATTAAAATCTTTTATTGTGCTTTCTTCCTGGATTTTTGGATATTTCGGTATGAAACATTTGCCTATAACTATCGTCGGACCTATTAATGCGACTCGTCCGGTAATAGTATTGGTAGGGGCGTTGCTGGTTTTTGGCGAAAGATTGAATTTATATCAGTGGTTAGGTGTACTAATTGCTATTATTTCTTTTTTTATGTTAAGCCGGTCTGGTAAACAGGAGGGTATTGATTTTAAACATAATAAATGGATATTCTTTGTGATTTTAGCTTCTCTTTTAGGTGCTGTCAGCGGATTATATGATAAATACTTGATGGCCGAAGTTTGTGACGGAGGTATTGGATTGAATAGGATGATTGTCCAAACTTGGTATAATATTTATCAATTTTTTTTGATGGGACTTGTATTACTTTTATTGTGGCTTCCACATCATAAGGAGACGACCCCGTTTCATTGGGATTGGAGTATTATTTGCATTTCCATTTTTCTTTCTGCTGCAGATTTTATTTATTTCTATGCGTTGAGTCTGGATGGTTCTATGATTTCCATAGTATCAATGGTGAGAAGAGGAAGTGTAGTTGTGTCTTTTCTATTCGGTAGTCTTCTCTTCCGTGAAAAGAATTTAAAAAGTAAGGCTATTGACTTGATCTTGGTAATAATCAGTATGATTTTCTTATATTTGGGGACAATTAGCAAATCATGAAAATGAAAATATTTTATAAATTGTTTTTTTGCACTGCTTTTTTGCTTTGCGCTTGCGGAATATATGCACAAAAAACATTGGCTGTGAAGAATGATTCCATTGAAAATCAGGCTAAACCATTGAAAGGAATACAAACTATGAGGGCTGTTTTTTCTAATATGCCGGATTCAATAACTCCTGTATTGACTAAAAATAATCGTTTGGATTGCATTGACTTTTTTGATAGTCATATGAAAGCCATTGTGAAAAATCGTTTTTCGCAGGAATCGGAAATGGAAACTTTGACAAAAGATTATTTGTCATTTAAAACATCGACATCGAGTAGTTTCGAGATGAAATTGCTTCCTGTAAATGATAGTACTCAAATTTTTTGTCTGGTAAAACATTTTTATGGTCCGGCTTGTGATAGTGAAATTTCTTTTTATAATTTTAGTTGGCAGAAACTTCCTTCGTCACATTATATTTCTTTACCGGATATGAATGATTTTCTTCTTCCTGACAGTACTCGGGCTCGTGACATGTCTGTTATTGATATGAAACTTTATCAAATTACTCTGGACTCTTTGAGTACCAATTTAAAAATTTCATTCAGTTCATTAAATTATCTGTCAAAAGAAAATGCAGCTATTCTGACACCCTTTTTTAGGAAAAGTCCTATTCTCTATGAGTGGACGAAGGATAGATTCGTATGCAAAGAATAAAATGTACTTAATCATTTTTCTATCAGATGTTTTTCAACCAGAATCTAATTTATAATGCTAGAAAAAATAATTCACTATAAATAATACATGAAATAGTAGGTATTTATAGTGAATTAATAACTTTTATCGAAATATAATATTGATTTATTTACAAATCAATATTTATTTACAAATGGAGAATTATCCTTTATATATAAAGCAGAAAAAGTAATGATATTCCCAAAATCTTTTTCTGTAGGAGTTTCCATAATGTATTTTTTTATTCCTGCGAAAGGATTATTGGCATTCGTTAATAGTGCACTACTTTTCCCTAAATTAATAATATGAATGTTTGAATGGGCCAATATGGCGGATGTTTTATTGCTTAATTCAGTAGAAGAATTAAAAGCCTCTTCAATAGCAGTTTTAATATCAGCAAACGACATGTTCGATTCAATTAATGCGAATGTTCTTTTGCCGAAACCTACACTGTTTATATAAATTTGATTTTGAGTTGCTTCGGAAACGGGACTTTCGGGAAGATCCATATCCATAGTAAAGAATACACGTCTAATGTCAAATAAGGCAAGGGTTTTGTGTGTCTTTTGCAATTCTTTTTTGCCCAACAAAGAAGGAAGTGAAATTTCTTGTCCGAACAAAAGTTTAAGAATATCATAATTGTTTATTTCTTTTCCTGAAAAAGAAAATTCTTGATTTTGTGAAAATGTTTTGGCTTTGACAGCTTCTTGAGCTGCTGTCATCATCGCTTCTTTGGTAGGACTAATTGATACGGATTTCGCAGGTATGGAAAAACTTACAGTAATACTTTTAAATGGTGTTTGGCAATATTCATATTTTGATTTGTTCATTGAAGGAGCCTCCATTACTCTGCCTAAATAGATTTCGGAAGGACATTTAGGTATGAATGTGGAAGAACTTGTGTTTTGAGCTGTTACTGTTAATGCCGGTATAATTGTAGCTAGAAATAAAAATATTTTTGTCATCATAGTGGATTTTAATTATTCAAAAGTGTAATTGATCTTCAACCAAATAATCTTTGATGAAGTATTTATATTTTCCAATAAGTCATTGGGTAAAGTCAGATCGTAATCTTGCCCAAAAGAAATCAGTTGATAATTGGCATCGCCTGTTTCTTGACGATATAGGCTTATATATAGATTTATACCACCATTGGCTGTTTTTTCTCCGCATTCTATCCATTTATCTGTTACTGTATTGTAGAGGGAAAGTTTATTACCATCCCATTGTATTTTATATTTTTCTTCCAAACCGTATGCTTTACCGATAACAATTGAATCATTGCGTAAAAGTAACACTTTTGGAGTATAAAAATTTACCCGATTACCAAAATAAGTATCAATGTCATTTGTGGATAAATTCGTTTCTTTTCCGGAATCATAACTTTTGAATTCTGTAATTTGTGAAGATTTCAACATAAAAGTTGATTTTATTTCAGGAATCTTTGTATCATCTTCTTTGGAACAAGATGAAACAAAAGTGATAATAAATGAATTTACCAATAAAAACATAGGTATTTTACTTCTCAGCATAGATTTCAGATAACTTTTCATGATTACTTTATTTAGTATTTATTAATGCAAAGTTATATATAAGTTTTTTTTATAAAGAAAATTATGTTGTATTATTTAGTTCTAATTTTTATTGTTTTGTATATTCCCAATTGTAGTAAACTAATATATAGCGTGATATATTATAAATTAGTTAGGTATCACAATAAATTAACTAGAATTAGAGTCAATCGTGATTATGTTTATAGATTGCTTTCATGATTTCGTTACCGATGTTGGGGCGATAATGTGATTTATCATAATAATTATGATAATCTCGAGTCATATTATTTTGACCTGAAAAATCATGAACAGAGAAAGATCCGAAATAGGTCTTGAGTATGCTTAAGTCTATAGGATTGATTTTTCTTAGTTTAAAATCAGGGCCAATAACAATATTAAATTGGGTATGATGCTGTTTGCAGATAGATTGAATTTTTTTAAGTTCATTTATTACATCTTTATTTATAACAGGGGGAACTATACATTCTTTTCGAATTTCAAACATTTTTTTCTGCTTTTCCCAATATGCTTCACCTTCTGAAGCTATGAGTTTATCATTGGGATTAATTGCATCATTATTTACGGAATCTCTTATACACTTGAAATTATGAACAATTCCTCTTTTGCAATAATTAGGATTCCATTTATGAATCATAAATGGGAATATGAAGTCCGGGTAAAAAAAAGTTTGGATATATTTTAATTGGTATATTATCCGATTTTGATCGGGATCGGCTTCCGGAGGCATGATATGTAGATTTCCGGGGTATGATTTAGCTCTGCTAAAGGAATCCCAATCCATGATTAGAAGAATATTCTTTATGTCAGCACTATCTTTGTCTAAAGCCAGTAACTTTTTATAGAATCCTCCTATTGTCTCTTGATTATCAAAAAAGCGCATAGCATGAGAATCCGGATTAAGATATTTTTCCCATTCCTTACATTTGAAGGCTTGTGTACATGAGTTACCCATGATAAACGAATTAAAGTGTTGAGTCTCTTTATATTTTTGATATATTTTCCATCCTATAAGGTTTTCATTAATGAAAACATCTGATCGGTCATAACGGGTATATGTTCGTAACACCATAAAGGGATCGAAATAAAAATAAAAGCCGAGTGCTATAATAAACGGCAGACATAAAATGATAATTTTGGTATAAAAACGTGACATCATAATTTTAAAATTGCAGGTAAATAAAGTTTTCTAAATCAAAATTTCCTGTGGTAAGGATAGCAAAAATAAGAAGGTAGTAAACACTCCACCTAATCCAAATGGGTCTTTGGCTGATTGCTTGTAACAAATCATGTTTTGATTGGCAATGTTCGAAAATCCACATTAATAACAAAGCAGAGCCGGTTACTATGCAGGTATGGTCAGTCATTCCTATATTCATCTCTTTCCAGCTTTGATTTACTTGAAATGATAAATTACCGATAAAGAAAAGGGCATCTTTGATGTTTCCGGCTCTAAAGAATATTAGAGAAAATGCAAATAGTAAGTAAGTTCTAAGGATGAGAATCCAACCTCCGATTTTCGAACCGAATCTTTTTAGGATATAGTTACGCAAAAAACGTACTTGCATTTCGTAACAGATGATAATTCCCTGAATAAGGCCGTAGACGACATAGTTCCAACCCACACCATGCCAAACACCTAAGAGTGAAAAAGTGATAAGCAATGATAAATAAATTCCGGGTTTGTTCCAATGTCGTAAGACGGAAGTCAATGGCATGAAAATATAGTCCCTAACCCAAAACGAAAGGGTCATGTGCCATCGACGCCAAAGGTCGGATATCGTTTTAGCAGTAAAAGGACGATTGAAGTTTGGTGTTAAACGAAAACCAAAAAGACATCCAACGCCTAAAGCTATATCTGTATAACCCGAAAAATCGGCGTAGAGTTGAATAGGATATATCAAAAGTGTCATAGTCAGTTGAAGACCTGAAGCATTAAGTAGGTTCGAATAAATAGCATCAATTGCAGGAGAAAGATTGTTGGCTATAATCAATTTCTTGATAAGACCTAGCAAAATTAATTTCAATCCGTAAGTGATATTGTTATAATCAAATTTTTTACTTTCTTGTAATTGAGGCAATAGGGCAGATGGTCGTTCTATGGGACCGGAGAGAAATTTCATGAAAAGCAACATATAGAGCAAAAAGTTCAAATAATTCTTTTCCGCTTTAAATTCGCCCCAATAGACTTCAGTAAGATACGATAGTGCCTGAAACGTATAAAAAGAAATACCTAAAGGAACGATGATACCTGAATGTCGACAGATAGTCCATACTCCTATCAGAAATATTATTCCCGAGATATATAATCTATTAAGTGATTTCTTTCTTGGTTCAGTAGATAAACGCAATCCCAACCAATAGGTAATTGAAGATAAGATGATTGCTGTCAATAGAAAAAAGAGACTATTGTATCCAATAAACACGAAAGAAGCAATAAGTAGAATTATTTTTTGAAAGTTTTGGCCTACAGCGTAATATAAGACGAAAGTTAACGTCAGTAATAAAGTAAAACTAAGGGATATGAAAGCCATTTTCGTGTCATTTACTTATTTTTTCTTGAATAGCATGGCACAAATTGTCAATATTGGTTAGCCGTGCAATTTCTCTGAAGTTAAAGCGTACTTTAAATTTCTTTTCAATTTTGTTGATAAGCAGCATATTCGTAAGTGAATCCCATCCGTCTACATCACTCGCTTTTGTTTCAGGATTAATAGATAGAGATGGGCTTTTTACCAGCTCGCGAAGAATCTCTGTCAGTTCATTTAAAATCTCATTTGTTTCCATTTTATTTGTTTTTATTTTCTATCATTTTTATAATGGTTTTACGGTCTATTTTGTTATTAGTATTTAAAGGAAAACAAGGAATGCAGAAGATTTGTTTTGGAATCATGTATGAAGGGAGTTTCTTTTTCAAGTAGATTTTTAATTCGCTCAAATCACATTGTTCATGTTCGATGATCAACAGTAATTCCTGAATCTTTTTAATGGGTATAACTAGAGCGACAACATTGCAACTATTTGCAAAGAATTGTTGTGTCGTATGCTCTATTTCACTTAGTTCTACCCGAAATCCTTGTATTTTGACTTGTGAGTCTTTTCTTCCACAATAGATGAGATCTCCATTGGAATCAGAGTAACATATATCGCCAGTTTTATAAAATATTTTTCCGTCAGGACCTTTAACCATAGATGTTTTAGTCTTTTCAGGGCTTTTCCAGTATCCATTCATTACTTGAGGTCCGCTAATCCATAATTCACCTTCCTGATATTCCCCAACGGGAATATCATTATTCCCAATAATTTTAAATTTCATATTTTTGAATGGCTTTCCAATAGCAATCATTCCATTGTGTTGTTTCACAGTTCCTTGTACAGGAATGCGGTAGGCTGTACAATAGATGGTGCTTTCGGTAGGTCCGTAGAGATTCATGAATACTGCTTGAGGAGCGCAAAGACGGAATTTCATTAATAAATCGACAGGAGAGGCTTCTGCTGTGACCACCAAATATTTGAGCTGTGGCAAATTTATTTCATTAAAATAGGGTGAACAGAGTTGCAATAAGGAAGGAGGAACAGCTGCAAAGGTCAGTTCATTACGATCTATGATGTCAAAGACTTTAAGATATTTTACATCTTTATATCCAACGGTATATATACAAGCACCCAATGTGAGAGGGTAAAGAAAAGATACGACGGAAACATCGAAAGTTAATTCGAACATTTGCAGCATACGATCATGATAATCAAGTGACCAACCTAAGCTACGATAAGCGTTATAGAATGCATTCAGATTGGTTCGTGATATAGGGACTCCTTTCGGCACTCCTGTGCTTCCGGAAGTGAATATGATATAGGCCGGATTTTTAGATGAGGATTGAAAAGTTATAGGAGTGTAATTCTCTGATAGTTTACTTGAAATATCCCAACAAGGAATTTCTCTGCACCAAGATGCGGTTTCCCATATAGTTTTATTACCGATAATTAGTTCAACCTCTGCCTGCTCGGCAATCGCTTTATTGCGATTGTCAGGAAAAGCAGGATGCAGGATAACATAGGTTTTCCCTGTAGCTAATACAGCTAATATAGCTGCATAAACTTCTATACGGTCTTCAGCGATGATAGCTATAATTTTTGCATGTTCTTTTTGTAGAGCATGAGCGAAATCATAGACTATATTTGATAGAAATTGGTAAGTATATGGTATGTTATTTATGACGAATGCATTGCGAGTCGTATGTTTCTCTATAGCTGAAGCTATATCTACCCCTATATCCCTAGATAAATAATCAGAGTTCATTTTTGTTTCTTTTTATATTATATATAAGTTTAATTATTAGCCTAAATCTTGCGTGAGAAGAAGTAACATATCGTTGAAATTAAATTATTTTATATTTCATGAACTTATAGCAAACATTGATTGGGTAAATTCATTGCTATATGTGATCGTAAAAAAACAGTATTTTATATAGAATATTATGAATAGTTAGTCGTGTGGGAAGTGGTTTTTTTATTCTTTCGTTTTGTAAGTGGTATTGAGGATCCGGTAACAAGAAAGGCTACTTCTTGTAGAAGTAGCCTTTCTTGTTACAATAAATCAATTGATGATTATTTCTGAACCAATTTGTCGTTTGAACCCAAAACATCAGTGATTTTATGTTTGTACATTTTTTCCATCTCGTCACGTGCTGGACCGCAGAACTTACGTGGATCGAATTCTCCCGGTTTCTCAACAAACACCTTACGAACGGCAGCTGTAAAGGCCAAGCGAGAATCAGAATCAATGTTGATTTTGCAAACAGCACTTTTGGCAGCTTTACGAAGTTGCTCTTCAGGAATACCGACTGCATCAGGTAATTTACCCCCGTATTTATTGATCATATCAACATATTCCTGTGGAACTGAAGATGATCCGTGAAGAACGATAGGGAAACCCGGTAACTTAACCATAATGGCATCGAGAACGTCGAATGCCAATGGAGGAGGAACGAGGCGACCTTCTGCATTACGAGTACACTGCTCCGGAGTGAATTTATAAGCACCATGACTTGTACCGATAGAAATTGCTAATGAATCAACACCGGTTTTGGTTACAAAATCTATTACTTCTTCAGGTTTTGTATAGTGAGATTCAGCAGCGCTAACTTCATCTTCGACACCTGCCAATACACCTAATTCTCCTTCAACTGTTACGTCAAATTTATGAGCATACTCAACAACTTTTTTTGTTAAAGCAACGTTTTCGCCGTATGGAAGTGAAGATCCATCGATCATAACAGAGGAGAAACCCATATCAACACAAGACTTGCAAAGTTCAAAAGAATCTCCGTGGTCTAGGTGAAGAACAATTTCAGGATGTTTACAACCTAATTCTTTTGCGTAAGCTACAGCTCCTTCAGCCATGTAACGGAGCAATGTTTGGTTTGCATAGTTACGTGCGCCTTTTGAAACCTGAAGGATAACCGGAGATTTCAAATCGGAAGAAGCTTTGATGATAGCTTGGAGCT
>Ga0172378_10006715_pt1 | contig 10728 bp, 10 predicted proteins | sample GrowelOW332metaG_FD_119755 | JGI IMG/M metagenome (GOLD analysis project Ga0172378, IMG submission 119755) | Groundwater microbial communities from an aquifer near a municipal landfill in Southern Ontario, Canada - Pumphouse #3_1 metaG | ecosystem: Environmental > Aquatic > Deep subsurface >... | reverse complement strand
CGATCATAAACATCACCAGCAGTACCTGTAACGACGTTCCAATCATAGGTTTCATAATCATAATAAGGCTCGTCTTTACGAAGATCACTAGCAACACCAGTTGCTCTGAGGCAAGGACCAGTCCAACCCCATTGAATGGCTCTTTCTGGTTTCATGGCACCAATACCAACCGTTCTATCTAAGAAAATACGGTTGCGATCAAAGCAAGCATGAACATCACGAAGATTTTTTTCTGCTTGCTTACAAACAGCAAGAACATCTTCTTCAAAGCCATCATAAGTGTCTCTATAAAGACCACCAATACGAGAATAACTATTAGTTAAACGAGCGCCAGTGAGCTTTTCCCAAATGACCATCATCATTTCACGGCTATCAAACAAATAGAAGAAGCCCGTGGTAGAACCTAAATCCTGAGCAGCTGCAGCCACACAAATACAGTGGTCAGCCATACGGGATAATTCATTGATGATGACGCGTAAAATTTTGGTACGTTCTGGTAGTTCCATTTGGAACATGTTTTCTACAGCACGACAATACGCAATATTATTCATCATCGCAGAACAATAGTTTAAGCGGTCTGTATAAGGAACCACTTGTTGCCAAGTGCCGCGTTCAGCCATTTTTTCAAAGCCACGATGCAAATAACCAATTTCACCCACTGTGGCTACAATGGATTCGCCATCTAAGGCACAAAAATAACGAAGACACCCGTGAGTGGCACCGTGAGAAGGCCCTACGTTTAAGGGCATTAAATTAAGCTTATCGCCATTAGGAGCTATAACTTTCATTCTTGAATACTCCCTGTCAAATATTCATCTTCATTAGGCAACACTTCTTTAGAATGTTGAACCACTTTATACCCTTTTGACTCTAAGCGCTTTTCTAATGCTGGGAGTAAAAAGTCGTTTGTTGAAAGCCATTGACGGCGGTGCGCTGGGTAATCCTTACGAAGAGGATGGCCTTCAAATTCTACATGATTTAATATACGACGAAGATCAGGATGATCCTTAAAGAGAATGCCATACTGATCATAGACTTCACGTTCTTGCCAATTTGCAATTGGATACAAATCAGAAATGGTTGGCACTTCTAGATCTTGTTCACTGACAAAAACTTTAACTCGGACCCGACGTCCTGGATGAGAAATACTTTTGAACACATATTCAACAGCAAAGCGAGGGCCTTCGTAATCTTGAAAACCCAAATAGTCGATACCTACTACATCCAGAAGCATTTCCATTTTAGACGATTCGTCATCTCTCAAGAAAATAATCAAGTCTCTTAAAACAGAGGCTTTAGCGATAACCGAATGATCCCAATGAGCAGAAGCATCTTTCTCTACATTAAATTTGGTTTCCAAAACAGGAAAAAGCGTTTCAAAAAAGTTCATTTTAACGCCCCTTTTTAAATGGAAATACATCTAATACATCGTTTACTTTAGAACGTACCGTATTAGATACCATTTCACAAGCTTCATTTTTACGAAGAATAAGATCTTCACGACACTCTTTAGACTTGCGTTTAATATCTTCAATCTGGTCTTTAAGACGTTCTGCACGTTGCTTCATGTAAGATTCATCTTCCACTTTTTTCTGCAAGTCAAACATCGCATCAAAGAAAGACTCTGGGCGTGGAGGACATCCACCGATATAAACATCGACAGGGATGATATGATCTATGCCTGGAACGGTGCAATAGCAATCGTAAAAACCGCCAGAGCAAGCACAAGCACCCATAGCAATCACCCAACGAGGTTCTGCCATTTGCTCGTAAATACGTTTTAAAATAGGAGCTTGCTTATAGGTAATGGTACCTGCAACTAATAGCACATCTGACTGACGTGGAGTAAAACGTACATATTCAGAACCTATTCGCGATAAATCATAACGAGCCGTTTCCGTGCTCATAAATTCAATTGCACAACATGCCGTACCATAAGGGAACGGCCAAAGCGAATTTTTGCGTCCCCAATTGACAAGAAAGTCAAGTGAAGATGTAAAAATATTGCCTTCTCGGGCCTCTGGTGTCATAAACGGTTACCTCATAAAATTCATGCTGAAAAATAGAAAGATCCTTCTTTTTTAACAGCTAAAAAAAACGAAATTCAATTGTTTTTCAAAGAGAATTCCCCTGTTTTACAGAATTTTATAGGATTTTTTATACAAAAAATAACCGTAAGGCAAAAAGCCTTACTTTTTTTTAGCGACTGCTAAGCCAAAGATTCCTCCCAAAATGGAACTCTAAAAATTTTCTTAGAAGGACTCTTTATTCCGCAGGTAAAATGATTTCTATATGATTCGTACTCACATTTAAAAAATGCGTACGAAACAAATCCTTTTCATTTCGATCAGTTACCCGCACTTGTGTCACTGCAATAAAGTCTTTATTTTCACGGATATAATCAGTCAAACGTTCATCTCGTAACGTATCGATATCTCCCGTGATAATAAAACTATCTGTCCATATTTTAACAAGCATGTCGTAAATATAAAGTTTTTTTGCTTTTCAAAATGAGAAAACGAGCTTTTTTTCTAAAAAACCTTATATTTATCCTTATCTTAAAGGATTTTCTATGAAAAAAGCAAAAACAACCCCTGTAAAAACGAAAAAAAAAGCTGTAGTCACTAGACCAGAGCCTCTTATTTCTTATTATGACAAAAACTTTTTAGAAAGTACTGCAGGTCGTCAAGTACGAATGCTCTCTGAATTTATTGCTCCTGGAGTCACTTTTCAAGAAGAAAAAATTAAAAACACCATTGTCTTCTTTGGATCTGCAAGAACGTTGTCCATGAGCGAAATTCAAAAGCAAAGAAAAAAGACAAAAGACCCCAAAAAACTAGCTCGATTAAAACACCTTGAGAATGTCGCTGAATACTATGATCTTGCAAGAGAACTAGCCAAAAGACTTGGTAAATGGATGAACCACCCTCGTCACGAAAGCTATGCTATTTGCACTGGTGGCGGACCTGGCATTATGGAAGCAGGAAATCGAGGTGCAGATGACATGGGTTCTCCATCCATCGGCTTAAATATCAAATTACCTTTTGAACAACATTCTAATCCTTATATCACAGATTGTCTTAATTTACAATTCCGCTATTTCTTTATTAGAAAATATTGGTTTTTGAATTTAGCAAGAGCCTTAGTTGCTTTTCCTGGTGGCTTTGGTACCTTGGACGAATTATTTGAAATACTCACTTTGATTCAAACGCAGAAATACGCTCAAAAAATGCCTGTTGTCATTTTTGGAACGAAATTCTGGAAAAAATTAGTGAACTGGGATTATCTCGTGGAAACAGGAATGATTGATAAAGAAGACTTGTCTCTATTTAAATTCTGTGATTCTGTAGATGAGGCCTATGATTATATTACTTCGATTCTTGAAAAACAAGACGGAGTAAAAAAGGATTGATTTTTTAAGCAAAAATTCTTTCACCCTTTTTCAAAAGCGACAAGGAATTCTTTGCCGCTTTTTTTTGAAACTTATTTCCCCTTTTTTCATTTTTATGAAAATCAAATTATAATAATTGATTTTATTTTCTATTTAAATGAAGAGAATTCTCTATTTTATTACTCTTTTTTTCAAGATGTTATTTATTCACTACAAAAAGAGAATCCTTCTTCTTCTTCTTTCATTTTAATGCTACATTTAACGCGTGATAAAGAATTATATAGCAGAATGCTTAGATCGTATTTCACGTAACCTTGCTTTGCGTGAACACTACACAATGGCAGAATATCAACGCTGGTTTGATCAGAATCCTGAGTACCTTCATAATGGAGCCGTAGAACAAATTAAATTAATAGAACCTTTAACACTTGAAGGGACTAATGATTTATATAGAGCAAATTATTGGATAGAGCGTCCCAATGATAAAATGGTCTATGGCAATCGCGAAATTGTAGTCAAAATTTGTAAATACTGGACTCCTCCAGGAAAAAATCGTTTACACCGATTAAACATGTTGATGAGTGCTTTCCAAGATGAGATTCGCATCAACAACCTAATTCGTGCCACCAATATCGAAGGAGTGGTTCAAAGTTATGGCGGAGGTCTCGCGGGGCGTCATCCTTACTTGAAAATGGAATTTATTAAAGGGTGTTCTTTAGATCAGACTTTTAAGGAAAAGTTAACCGACGAAGAACTCATTGCTCGCATTGCTCAAATAGCTTATCTTGCTAATTCCATTAGCCAATTGCATTATTATCAAATCATTCATAAAGATTTAAAACCTAAAAATCTTTTACTCTGCCTAAACCCAGATCATATTAATAACCATAAAATTTTAATTTGTGATTTTGGTTATGCACAAGCCAAACTCCGTGAAAGCGTCACTGAATATGGTGGGCAACTCACCCCATGTTATAGTGCACCAGAACAAGCTGTTATGGGCGAAAACCTTTCTCCTTCTGTAGATTATTTTAGTTTTGGTATCATCTTGCACGAATATCTTACTGGAAAAAATCTTTTTCCTAAGGCTATGGATATCTTTATAGAAGATGAATATCAAATTACGGAACGCTACCTAGAGTATATGCAAAAAGGGAAAGAGAATATTTTTTCTCACCCCAAATTTCCAGAAATTACGCAGTGGATTAACGATCTCACAATATTTGATAGTTATGAACGGATGCAAAAAAGTGAAAACCTTTTTAACATCGCTCATAAACTTAGAGAAAAAGTAAATGCTTTAGGTTATCGTGATGTTAACACTGATTTTCTATGGAATCAATTGCGCGAATATCACACACATCATTAGAATAAGCTCATTTATAAAAGAGAAGTAAAAAAACACTTTTTTATTTTTCTTTTTTGAATATATTCATTTTATGAGTAAACTTTTTTTAACCTTATTTAGAATATTGTCAAAAGCACAATGGTTTTTGCTTTTATTTGCTATAACTCTCTGTATTTTTAATATTGTTTTATGGAGCGAACCCTATATTGCTGATTATCAACGTCAGCAAAAAATTGAATCCATATTTTCAAAATACTGGCAAAAAGAAGGAGCTGAAAAGTTTAGAAGTGTTGGTTTAGAGCCAACGGAACAACTGTATCAAGAAGAGCTTGAAAATTACAGAACTAGTTTTCTCGAAAAGAATCCTCCGTTAATTCCTGAAGAACGTATTTCTAAAATGAAAGACGATTTTAGAAAATGGTGGGAAACTGGTGGAAATCTAACTTACGTAAATCAAGGCATTGTGCCAGATTCAAAACTCTATAATAGAGAATTAAAAAAATGGGTGGAAGCTTACACTCAACAATTATGGACTTACACAATTCCATTTATCCCTGCAGAAGGAAATTTTGTAAACCTTCTAATATACTGGATTTTAATGCCTAGTATATTCTCTTTATTGTCATTTTTCGTTCTCTTTTGTTTTACAGGCTACCACTTAGAAAAACGATGGGGTGTCTTAAAAACATTAGGTGTCTTTATTTCAGCAAATATAATTGGTGGATTCTTCGTTAATTTACTGTCTACCACTACTTTCTTCCACTCCTACGAGAATGACCTTTTGAAGGGCATGAGTTTAGGATTAGCAACGCTTTTAGGTGCAACCTCCATGGGTAAAACCAAAAACGAGATTTCCAAAATAGTGGTTGTTGTTTCTGGCTTACTTTTGATGGTTGATATTGCAATCAATTGGTTTCTTAATCCTGGAATATATGCCGCTGTCGTTATCTTATCGTTATTCTTCTATGGTATTGGTCTTTTACTTGGGCTAAAAATGCCTTATCGAAAACAGACTCTTGATGAATTAAGAAAAGATCTTTTAGAAGAAAAACGTCGCAATAGAGTTGATCCGTACGTCTTAAAAAAGAATAAAACGCGAGAGAACCTAATGAATGGTCTTTCGGCAGCAAGACGTGGCGAAAATACAGCAGGGGGGCAGTTATTAACTGATGGAATGCAAGCCCTTTTACAAGAATATCCTATTGATACAGAACTATTGAATTCAACCGCCAAAGAAATGGTAAGCCCCTCTTTATTTATAGAAATAATAAGCACTCAATGGCTAGAATGGGGTGTCGCCGCCAATAACAAAAATATACCTGAAGTAGCTCTTCTCTTTCTTGAAAAAAGCCTTGCCACTGAAAAAAGTGAGTCTATGGCAAGAAAAGCTCTATTTCAAATTGGTGAAATTCGAATTCGTTGTGATATAAATGCAGAGGAAGGTGCTCTCAGACTTCAAAAAGTACTTGAACTCAATGATAAAGATATTATTGCAGCCCAAGCAAGAAAAATACTAGAGAAAAGAAAGTCCTTTTAATGAGGCTTTCTTAACCCATTTCTATTTGAGCATCTGGTGTAAAGGGAATATCCTGAAGACGCGGAGTAGCAATAAAGACTTGGGCATGTTTTTCTCGAATCAAGTCAGCCACAGCTCTACGACGGTATTCGTCTAATTCTGCAAAAACATCATCCAGTAATAAAATCGAAGGGCATTTATTTTTACATGCTAAATCTAATGCAGCAAAACGCATGGAAATTGCTGCAGAACGGCATTGCCCTTGAGAACCAACGGATCTGAGTTCATAACCCGAAGACCATAAAATAAAGTCATCTTTATGAGGGCCAATCTGAGTTATGCCCTGAAGGCGTTCAACATCATCAGAAGCTTCTAATGCTTCTCGAAAATCACGTTCGAGATCAAGAGTTTTTTTTTCTTTACCAACTGCACTTCGATAAGAAACAGTTATTTCATCTGCTCCCGCAGCTAAAAGCTTATAGTAATCCGAGGTGATATCCCCTATTTCCGCCACAAGATCAAGACGCGCGCGCCAAATTTTTATGGCAAGTTCAATATACTGTTCTGTGAGCACCGAAAACAAAGCTTCTCCCCCAGTAGGAGAACCAGAACGATTTTGCTTGAGCCATTGATTACGCTGCAATAAAACACGACGGTATCGCCTTAAAAGATCTGTATTGAGTGATGAACGAATACAAAGCATTTCATCCATCCAACGGCGACGTTCTTCTGGACCACCACGCACTAATGAAATATCAGATGGTTGCATGACAATTGCTGGAATTTCTCCAAAAAAAAGACTTGTTGATCTCGATTCCGTCGTATCTTTTTTTGCTAATATACCACTTGAGTCAATGCGAAGCGCGCGAACTGATTCTCTTTCTCCTAAAAAAAAAGCACGAGACAAGAGCTCTTTGGAATTCCAAGAAACTAATTCTTTTAAATCTCTCGTTCTAAAAGAGTATCCATGACATAGTACATGAATCATCTCTAATAAAGTTGTTTTGCCACAACCATTTTTTCCACTCACAACAGTAATGCCAGGCTGAAAAGAAACATCCATGGCATTTATGTTTCGAGCAGTTTCGATGTGAATCGATTGGATCAAGGAATCCACCCTCGCACAGCAAAGCTTAATGGATTCCATAAATTGGCTTTTGATTCATATAATAAGGCATAGCTCACATCAAAAGGCCAGCGTTTTTTTCCAATGCGAATATTAAATTGATACCCTAAACCCAATGAAAAGTCCATATCGTTCATACCTATACTTACAGAACCTTGAGGTATTACTTCATATTCAAAACCAACTCGCCCTGTCCATACATGACGATCAGGGTCAAAAGCTAAAAGAGTATCAGCAATTTGGTAATCTAAAGCCTCCATCCAAGCAGAAATAGGTTTTCCAAAAAGCATGCTTCTGTATCCCAAACCTATTTGTAATACTTTAGGACGCACTCCTTCTGTTGATATCACCGAATTATCTGTACTTGGATTACGTGTCCAAACCGCAGATAAATTTTTACTAAAACTTAAATTTCGAATCACAACAGAAGTGGACCATTTTTTATTCCACTGCCGCACCCAACCTAAATTAAAACTAACTGGACTTCGATAACTATCGACCAAACTAATATCATCATAATATTCTGAAATATTCAGATTATCATAACTCATAGAAAAAGAAACACCTATACCATCTCGGCGCGAAACACGATAGGCAAAACCAAGATACATGATGGTAAAATAAGGAGAGGTATTGCCAAGAGTTTCATCATCATCACTCACCACATCAAAAGAATGGTCTCCTCTGTATAACATTGCAAAACCAACGCCCATACGTTTACCAACACGCCCTTCAACTCCTAAAGAGCCTCCCGCGCGATCTAAATCTCTTTTTTCAGCATGCAAATTATAGGCTAATTGCGTTTTGAAACTTAACAACGCTGGGTTCCAATAAGCACCTGGTTGAGCAGCGGTATCTGCAGAGCCTGTATTGCCGCGGCCTAACTCATGGGCACTGGCGCCCATGCGTTCTACAAAACCATCAAAACTACCTAACATGGCTTTTTTATCTGCGTAAACAAAAGCGACTAACAACAAACAAAAGAGGGCTATTTTCTTCATTTTTTATTCCCTCCAAGAGTCATCACTTTTCCCCAACCTACATGACCATGATTATCTTTCACTCTTACATAATAAATACCCATCGCACATGGCCTTCCATGTTCATCATATCCATCCCAAAAATCTTCTGTCGCTTTAGAGCTACGCACTGCATTCTTCTCACGAGGGGCTCCCTTAACGATCGTTCTCACTCGACGCATATCATAACTAAATACTTCTATCGTGATCTTTGAAGGCTTTCCCACTTTATAAGCGACAAGTGATTCTCCTCCAGCAACGATCACAGAAGGAACCATTCGAATAGAGCCTAAATCGCCTTTCACTGCAGCTTGATTTAGAATATGAGACCAAGTAAGGCCAGAATCTGCTGAAACAGAAATGCCACTTCCATAAGAAGAAACGGCAAGGCCCATAATAGAATCAGTCAAAGGAATTGCAGCGACAGAAGTTAAAATGGAATTACTATTTAGAACTCCTGCATTGACATCATAAAGCCATTGCCTAGAATAACTCCAAGGAATCGCACCAAGAGAATCTAGCTTCAAAAGACCGCTAATCGAACCCTCTATAGTTTGTACCGCTAAAAACGCTTTGTTTTGAATAAAGGCCACATTACTAACACTATAATCTGCTTTATCGTATACATTCTTTTGAATTTTGCCTAAAGTGTCTCTAAAAACAACTTCCTTAAAATCTGATCCATTCCAAGAACGCCATAGACTACTTTTTGTGACAGATTTTTCTCGAGCAGAGGCTTCCACAATCACTTGTACTGGAGAACCACCTATCCAAACGCCTGTAATGCGTAAATCACTTAATGCATCTATTTTTTTAAAAGAGCGAGCGGCCGTTTGATGATAAAGACCTTTTTCTGTACCAAGCCAAAGCATGGATGTTTCTGGATGCAAAGCAAGTCCATAAATAGGAGGATGTTCACTTGCTTTAATTTTAACATTACGACTAAGCGTATCTAAAGAACCATTTTCACCATTCAGCATAAAATAAGAAGTCTTAGGGTCAATTACTGAGGCAGAAACATCGTAACGTTCCAACCCTAAAATACCTCTGGATATCCAGAGAACCGATGTACTCGTATCATAAGCAAAAGACCCAATGCTTTTTGCCATAGGGAAAGAATAAGCGGAATCAACTTCTACCAAAGGTTCATCTAAAGGCGTTTCTAATACTCGACTCGTTTTGACAGAAAAAATGCCTTCTGGATTTCTAAAACTATCTATAGAATCTAAACCAAACATAGGTAAGACAAACCCTAATTTTTCTGTATATATAAATGGAGTACGACGAGTTTCTCCAGTGACATCAGAAAAAATCCCATCATGAACAGCCGTTTTTTCTTGATCAAAATAATCCGACTGCATCGAAACCACATTCACCTGAGATTCTCCAGGGACTAAAGTCACAAGAGTCACTCCACTCCCCGCATCTCCACGAGAAAGAACCCAAAGAGTCCCTGTCGAAGGGCCTCTCGCCACAGCAAAAGTAAAATTACTCACTAAAGATTCTGAAGCAAAAACAGAACAAAAACAAAAAAGAACTATTCTCAATTTTTGAAGCATAAAAAACCTAACCCTTCTTATCTCATATCCACTTCATCAATTTCTTTAGAGCTCTTAAAAGTAAAATCAGCTAAAGTTGTCTTTTTTACAATTTTCAAATTTGAAATTTCATACTGAGAAGCATTGTCGATATGATCTACGGTAAAAAGGCGTACAGGAGAATAATCCTTTGCTGAAAGCCAAACTTCCATCGCCTTAAACTGATCACCATATTTTGCAGGGTCTAGAGTTAGAACATATACTTTCTTTTTTTTCCATTGCTCTTCTCGAACCGAAATAGCACGACAATTTAAATACTTAAATAAAAGCTCTGATGGATGTAAAGCACTTGATAAATCTTCAATCGATTTAATAAGGACTTGTCTTTGCTCTATATTCCATTGCCATAAAGAAACCCCATCACTAATAAAAGTGATCCCTGAAACACTTAGACGAAACTTATTTTTTTCACCAACAAGTAAACTCCCTTTTTGTTGTGAAACATCAGGAGAACCCGCAGGATAAACTTTCACATCAAAATCTAACGACCAAGATGTTCCTGTTTTAAACCACGCTTTTGATTTTTGTAAAACATCTTCTGCGTTTGAAGCACTTAAAGGCATCACACCTAAGAATATAAAACTGAAAAAAAGAAAAAACGGTAGTTTAAGAAAACGCATTAAAGACCTTCAATATTTACAAATTCAGTTTACAATTTACAAAATCCACCTTATTCAAAAATAAGATAACCCGCTTTATTACAATATTTTGAGACTCCATTTCATTTTTT
>Ga0172378_10006712_pt1 | contig 10730 bp, 9 predicted proteins | sample GrowelOW332metaG_FD_119755 | JGI IMG/M metagenome (GOLD analysis project Ga0172378, IMG submission 119755) | Groundwater microbial communities from an aquifer near a municipal landfill in Southern Ontario, Canada - Pumphouse #3_1 metaG | ecosystem: Environmental > Aquatic > Deep subsurface >... | reverse complement strand
ACTTTTCCTATTTTTTCACCCTTGGTTCGTACAATCATCCCAGCTTTAACCGGAGTATCACAAGCAATTTGAGGTCGTTTTTGCCCTTCAATTTCCACCATACACATTCGACAGTTTCCATCTTTTCCCAGTGCTTGATGATAACAAAAATGAGGAATATGAATATTCTCTTCTAATAAAGCATCAATGAGTAAACTACCTTTTTTTGCTTCAAACTCTTTATCATTTATTGATATTTTAACCATCTCACTCATTATTCGTTATCTCCTTTAGTGACCACATTAATTTATTATTTACCGGTATATAATTGTCTTGGTCTTGCAATTTTATGATTTGGATCTTGTTTCAATTCAGACCATTGTGAAATCCACCCTACAGTTCTTCCAATAACGAAAATTGGTGTAAACATTTCAACTGGAATTCTAAGAGCTGTTAAAATAACCCCTGAATAGAAGTCGATATTTGGATACAATCCTCTTTGTTTGAAGTAATCATCGCTTAAGGCTGCTTCTTCAACGGCGGCTGCTACATCCAATAATTGTGAATCTAAGTTCAGTTCAACTCGTAATGTATCTTGTAATTTTTTCAATGTTTCTGCTCGTGGGTCTCTGTTTTTGTAAACTCGGTGACCAAATCCCATTAATCTGAATGGATCATTTTTATCTTTGGCTTTTGCAATGTATGAAGGAACATTTTTAACATCCCCAATCATTTTTAATTGGTCTATTACTTTTTCATTTGCACCACCATGCGCTGATCCCCATAATGCAGCAATACCAGAAGCAATCGCAACATACGGGTGAGCTTCAGTTGAACCAACGTTTCTTACTGTTGTAGTAGAAGCATTTTGTTCATGGTCAGCATGTAAAGTAAAAATAGCATCCAAGGCATCGACTTCAACTTGTTTGATTTCATCTTTTAATCCGTTTCCAAGGTTTTTCATTTTTCCACCTGGATACGCACGTAACATGTATAAGAAGTTTTCTGTGAAGTATCGGTCAACATCGGGATAAATCATTGGAATACCAATTGAGTTTCGGTATGCCATTGCTGCAATGGTTGGCATTTTAGCTACGATTCTTCTTCTCATTTCTTTGAAGGCTTTTTCATCTTCCATATTTAAGTGTTCTTTGTAGAACGTTGACAATGCCATAACCGCAGCACCTAATGTAGCCATTGGGTGAGCACCATCTGGGAATGCATCAAAAATTCTGACCAATCCTTCATTGATAAATGATCGGTGTCGGATTTCTAAATCAAATGCTTTTGATTCCTCTTCATTGGGTAATTTCCCCATCATTAATAGATGACATACATCTAAATACGAGTGTTTTCCTGCTAAATCTTCAATCGCATACCCTCTGTATCTTAACTCTGAGTTTTCCCCATCAATAAAAGTGATTTTAGACTCACAACTTGCCGTTGATGTGTAACCAGGGTCGTAGGTGAACATACCTGAATCTTTGTAAAAAGTCGAAATATTTACAACATCTGGTCCTCTTGTACCACTTAAAATATCATATTCAAATGATTTCCCATTTCGGTTATCCGTTAAAGTCATTGTATTTTTTGCCATTTTTTTCTCCTATTTATAATTTTAATTTTATTTGTTAAATTCAGCGATAAATTCATCTTTGAATTTTTCTACGATACTTTTAATAATATCTTTAACCGCCGGTGCAAAAACACAGACAGTTTTACCATTCATCGTTTCACATACGTCCAAAATAGTAGAAAGGTCTTCTTCATTCCCATCCCCCTCTAATATTTTTTTCAAAATCTTGTCAATCCACCCCGTACCTTCTCGGCAAGGAGTACATTGTCCACACGACTCATGATGATAAAATTCAATCAAATTTTTAGCCACATCGACCATAGAAACATCTTGTGGAATTATCATCATTCCCCCTGTTCCTAAGGTTGAGCCAATATCCCACATGGATTCATAATCTAATACGGCTTTTTCTACTTCATCTGCCGTTAAAATAGGACAAGATGAACCCCCAGGGATAACCGCTTTTAATGTTTTACCTTCAATCATTCCCCCACCAAGGGTGTTGATGACATCAATCATTTTATTTCCAAAAGCCAATTCATAGACTCCGGGATTTTTAACTGGACCACTCATGGCAAACAACATGGTTCCGGGAGAACTTTTTGTTCCATGTGCGGTATAGGCTTCGTACCCATTTTCAACAATAAAGGGAACAGTGGCAATGGTTTCAACGTTATTAACCGTTGCTGGATTATCAAAAAACCATTCACACTCTTTTCCGTGTGGTTTTAATCGTGGATGTCCACGTTTCCCTTCAAGCGATTCAATCAATGCTGATTTCTCACCACAAATATACGCTCCTCCACCTCGGTGAACAGTGACATTAACACGATAGTCGTATTTGTCCATCACTTTATCCCCAATGATTTTGGCAGCATACGCTTCATTGATGGCTTCATTGAGTCGGTCGATGAAAAATTTGTACTCACCACGAATATAAATATAGGCATCGTGTGCATTAATTGCATAACACGCACAAATAATCCCTTCAATAAGTAAATGCGGATCGTATTGAAAAATTTGTCGGTCTTTAAATGTTCCTGGTTCAGATTCATCCCCATTAACAATTAAATAAGCGGGTCGGGGATCACCTTTTGGCATAAGTTGCCATTTTGGACCACAATGTGCTCCTCCTCCACCTTTTCCTCTTAATCCACTTTTACAGACTTCCTCAGTGACTTCATCGGGAGTCATGGTAAAGAGTTTGTCGATACTTGAGTATCGACCATTTTCAAGTGCAACTTTAAGAGTATGCGCATTAGGAATATCGAAGTTTTTGCTGACTATTTTAACAACCATTATTGACACTCCTCTAACGTTTTTTTCAATAAATCCACACTTTGTTTTTCATGGTAAACACCATTTAAAGCAAACATCGGTGCACCTCCACAAGCGCCCATACATTCGACTTCACTTAAGTGAAATTTTCCATCACTGCTGGTTTGTCCGGGTTCAATTCCAATGGTTGCTTTAATAAATTTTTTCAACTCATTCGCCCCCATAATCATACATGAAAGTGTTTTGCAAATTTCAATATGATACGTACCAATGGGTTTTAAGTTAAACATGGTATAAAACGTGGCAACTTCATAGACTTGAATCGCTGATTTTCCTAATTTTTCTGCCACATAAATCATGGCATCAGGACTTATCCAACTCTCTTGTTCTTGAACCAACCATAATGCAGGTAACATCATTGAATCAGAGTTTGGATATTTCTTTAAAATCTCTTGATACTTTGCTTCATTTTCTGGTGTAAATGTAAATTTTCCCATTATCTGTCAAACTCCCCTGCAATAAAGTTCATACTTGCCATGGTAATAACCGAATCCGCAAGCATATCGCCTTCAACTATTTTTGCATACGCACCCAAGGCATAATAAGAAGGTGGTCTGCATTTGACTTTATACGGCGTTCCGCTTCCATCACTTACCACATAAAAACCTAACTCACCATTTCCAGCTTCAGTAGCACTGTAAAATTCACCTTGAGGTACTTTGATCCCTTCAAATGTGAGTTTAAATTGGTTCATTAATCCTTCAATATTGCCATAAACATCTTTTTTGCTTGGTAATACAATACCCGGAGCTATTACGTTAACAGCGCCTGTAGGAAGATTTTTCATGGCTTGTCGAATAATACGCATACTTTGTCGCATCTCTTCAAATTTACACATAATTCGATCATACACATCCCCATGACTTCCTAAAACGACATCAAAATCAAATGAGTCGTAAAAGTAGTAAGGATTAATTTTTCTGATATCGTAGTTAACTCCAGCTGCTCGTAAATTCACACCCGTAATTCCCGCACTAATTGCAAACTCTTTGGTAATAACACCCACATCTTGCGTTCGGTCATGGAAAATTCGGTTGTGTTCTACTAAGCTTAACGCATCGGTTATTCCTCGTTCAACGGCAACTAAAACATCTTCTAAATCGGTTGCAAATCCGTCGTATAGGTCGTATTCTAATCCACCAATTCGAGTATAAGAGTTTGTCAGTCTTGCTCCCGTTAATTTAGAGAGTAAATCGTACGCTTTGTCTCTTGCTGAGAAAATAAACCAAAAGTTGGTTAATCCACCTAAGTCAACCATATTGGCTGCATTACATACAATGTGGTCAATGATTCGTGAAAGTTCCCCAATAATGACTCGGATAAATTGTGCACGTGGTGTAATTTCAATGCCCAACATCTCTTCAATGGTTTTACAATATCCAATGTTATTTAAAATGGCACTGCAATAATTCAATCGGTCGGTATAAGGAATGATTTGCGAGTAAGTATGGTTTTCACATGATTTTTCAAATCCTCGGTGTAAATACCCAATTTCTGTTACACAGGCTTTAATCGTTTCACCTTCTAATGCCATAAAGTTTCGGATAGTTCCATGAGAAGCTGGGTGAGAAGGTCCAATGTTGATTAACATTAACTCATCTTGTTCTTGTGCATCGTACCCTTTTGAAGCCAATAATGGTGTCATTTCATCCATCAATAATTCGGTTTCTTTACATGTTTGATGATGAGTAATAGAGTAATCTTTTCGCAAAGGGTGTCCTATAAACTCATGGTGATTTAAAATTCGTTTTAAATTGGGATGATTTTTGAAAATGATTCCATATTGGTCATAGGTTTCTCTCTCCCCCCAATTGGCAGCATAAAAAATATCTGAAATGGTGTCAATGGTTAAACTCGCATCGACAAATGTTTTAATGGTAATGGTTTTTTTGAACGATTCGTCTCTTAAAATATACACTAACGCAAATCGTTGTTCTTGTTTAACGGGATATTGTAAGTAATCAATAGCGGTAATATCTAATAACAGAGTAAAATTCTCTTTGTTTTTAAGATTTAAAACCGTTTCTCTTAATTTGCAAGGATCAATAATCAAGTCTGGTTTAAGCATCTAAATACCCCTTGAAATTTTTTAGTCGGTCTTTAATAATAGATTCATCTTGCGATTTTTCTTGAATTCGCATAATGGCATCTAAAACCGCTTCAGGTCGTGGAGGACATCCTGCGATGTACTCATCAACGGGAATAATCGTATCAATTCCTTGTACGGTGGTATAGTTATCGTAAAAACCACCTGAACAGGCACACGCACCCATAGAAATAACCCATTTAGGTTCACACATTTGGTCATAAATTTTTTTCAAAACCGGTGCTTGTTTGTATGAAATGGTTCCTGCAACAATCATTAAATCGGCTTGTCTTGGAGAAAATCGTACGACTTCTGCTCCAAATCGTGATAAGTCGTATTTTGCAGCAGCTACGGACATAAACTCAATACCACAACAAGCTGTTCCAAAAACCATTGGCCACATTGAGTATGATCTTGCCCAGTTAACCGCTTGATCTAATTTGGTTGTAACGACAGAGTCGCCAAAAATTGCTTCTGCTCCTAATCCCATGAAAGTGCCTTTTTCTTATAAATATAAAGTAATCCTGCAAAGAGTAATCCCATAAAGATAAACATCTTAATTAAACCAAAATAACCCAATTCTAAAACATTTACAGCCCATGGAAACATAAATACAATTTCTACATCAAATAGTAGAAATGAGATTGCAACCAAATAGAATTTAACTGCAAATCTAAGTTTTGTTCCACCAACTGGGTTTGATACCCCTGATTCATACACTTTGTTTTTTTCAACATCATCTTTATTTTGAGGTCCTAAAAATCGTGACAGTAAAAAAACTGACACTAAAACAACCCCCACTAAAACAAAAATGACGGAAGATAAAAGTAGTTCATTTGACATAGTTTTATTCCCATACGTTTTATTATTGGATGATTGTACTATATTTTAAAAAACAAAAGGTTTTTTTACGGAATTAAATATTTTAAATTTTTCTAAATGAGAAGAAAGGTAATACTTTAATCACTGGATTTTTTGTCAAGATTAAAAGTAAATGGCGATATCTTTTAAATATGCTTTGAGTTTTTGTTCAGGCAGCGCAATATTGAGCCTAAAATGCTTAGCGCCGTTTTTTCCAAAGCTCAAACCATCGTTTAATGCTATTTTTACGCTACTAAGTAGGCGTTCTTTAATCTGTTGATGTGTAAAATCGTAACAGCTAAAATCGAGCCAAATAAGATAAGTGGCTTCGGGTTTATAAAATTGTATTTGGGTTGATTTAAAGATATTTTGCGTCACTTCTATGTTCTTTTTTAAATACTCTAAAAGTTGTTGCAACCAAATTTCACCATTTTCATACGCAGCTTGCGTGGCGATTGTACCAAAGACATTGATACTTTGAATCTCTCTTTTTTTAACCACTTCATCAAAGGCTTTTTTCATGCTTTCATTTTCACAAATGGCATAGGCACAATTTAATCCTGCAATATTAAAGGTTTTTCCTGCTGAATTAAGCGTTATGGTGCGGTTAGAAATTTCTTGGGAAAGTGAAGCAAAAGGGGTAAAGGGTTTAAAAACCAAATCCGCGTGTATTTCATCGCTGATGACGATGATGTTATGTTGGATACAAATATCCCCCAATGCTTCTAACTCTTCTTGGCTCCAAACTCGCCCAACTGGATTGTGGGGAGAACACAATGCAAGGATTTTAGTTTTGGGCGTAATTTTAGCTTTTAAATCCTCTAAATCCATGGTGTAATAGCCGTTGTCTTCTTTTAAAGGATTGTAAATCACATTTCGATGATTGTGTTTGACCGCATTAAATAACGGAAAATAAACGGGTGTTTGCACAATAATATCATCCCCTATGTCGCTAAACGCTTCAATACACGCACTGTAAGCGGGCACGACTCCATTTAAAAATGTCAGCCAAGTTATTTGGATGTTCCAAGCGTGTCGTTTTTGCATCCAGTTTTTAACACTGTTTTGAAGTTCAGCCGTAATAATGCCATAACCATATACTCCATGCAAAGCTCTTTGTATAATGGCATCATTGACAAAAGGGGGCGTTTTAAAATCCATATCAGCCACCCACAACGGGTTGACATCGGTTTGTCCGAAATAGTGTTCAAGTCCGTCGTATTTGGCACATTGGGTATTTTTTCTTTCAACGATTTCATCAAAATCGTAGACTATTTTTTCCATGCAAAATGTCCAATTGGGGTTAAAAGGGTATTTAAAGTAGAGCTAATAGCCTCGACATTTTGGATATTTCTTCCTTGAATAATCAAAACGCCATTTTCATTCAGACGTTTTGGCAATTCATTTAAAAAAGTTTCTACGCAATAAAGTTCATTAAAATCATTGGTGACTAAAATTAAATCATAGCCTTTAAAATGAGGTTTTAAATTGCATGAATCGCCCTGCCAGAATTGGCAATTTTTAACTTTTTGTTGCTCTTTTTTATTTTGAGCATTTAAAATATTTCGAGCGGTAAAATCAATACCTGTTACATTTTTATAGTGTTGTGAGAGTAAAAAACTGGCTGTTCCATAATAACACCCCAAATTCAAAGCTGAGTTGGTTTTATGGTTTTTTAAATAGTTTTTTACCGTTTTAATTGCCTCTACAAAAAAAGAGGCGTGGGTGTCTTCAATAATTTGTTGGGATGTGGCGGTGATTTGATTGTATGTTGAATCCACTTGCACATAACGAAATCCTGCATGTTGAGGAAAGTGTCGTCGGAAAGCATATCTTGACTCTTTTAACACTTCATTGCCCGTGGAAATAAAAGATCCCCCTTTAAAAATATTGTGTCTGCCATCAAACGTAGGAACAGAAAAATCATCGTACAAAGGGTGAATTTCAAACCCTTCAAAGCCATCAATTGTGGTATTTGTCCATTGCCAAACATTTCCTAAAACATCGTAAAAACCATTGGATTGAAATGCATTCACCGGACATGAAGAGGTAAAATGTTCCAAATTAATATTAAAAGGAGCAACTTCTCCCCACTCTTTTTCATCGGGTGCTTGGGAAAACTCTTTTATGGCGTGCCACAATGCTTCTCTGGGAAGGGTAATAGTGCTGTTGGTTTGTTGACTTTTCCAAACACAAAAGGCTTGTGCTTCTAAATGGTTGACATCAACAGGCCAATTCAAAGGCAGTTTGATAACATTGGTTAGGATACGATAGTCGTATGAATCATCTTTAGAAATCCAAAAAATAGGGTGTTGGGCATTTTTATAGCTTTTCCATGCAATGCCCTCTTTGCTCCAAAATTCATCTTTTTTATATCCATTATCTTGAACAAACTCCAAAAACTCCCCGTTGGAAACCAAATATTTTGAGGCTTTAAAAGCAGGGGTTTGTTCTTCGTAAAAACCATACTCATTGTCCCAGCCGTAAAATTCACTCTCTTTTTGTTTGTTCAAAACAATGTGTGAAGCAGGAACATCTAAGAGTTCATTGAGGGGATGATTTCCATACTCTTTGCACTCTTTTCCAAAAGAGTTGGGTTTTACACACTCGATGGGAAGCTGTCGATGCAACACCGACGAGGTTTCAATATGAATTTTTTCATGTTCAATGCCCATGATAATGACCCACATGGGATTTTCCCAAGAAATGGGCAATGAAAATTCACACGTTTGAATGTATGAGGTGATAATTTTTTTGGCTTTTTGTCGATATTCTCTGACCTCTTGGACTTTTGGCCACGCATAGTTGTCGTTGTTTAAATCGTCCCACGACATTTCATCCACACCAATGGCAAAAATCGATTCAAAATGGGGATTAATACGCTCTTTGATAAACTTTCCTAAAATAAGTTTATTGATAAAAAAAGTTGCGGTGTGTCCATAATAAAAAATAAGTTTGTGTCGTAAAGGTTCAGGTTGGCTATAAAAAACATCGTCGTTGACAAAAACATCATCAAAAAGCTTCTCAAATAAGGTGTAGGTTTTGGTAAAGTAGTTTAAAATTTCTTCTCGTTTCTCTTCAACGCAGCCAGAGTGTAAATTAATATTTCGCGTAATAAATTCTTTCATACTCAACCTTTAATTTAGAAGCTATAATCATAGTTAAATAAAACTTTATTAATTTTAAAATAAGAGTTATATAATAAAATACGCAATACTTTATTATTTGTATAATAAATTAAGGATGAGCATGACCAATCATGAATTGATGCAAGAAGATTTAAAACATATTTTTCACCCATGTTCTCAAATGAAAGACCATGAAACATTACCGCTTATTCCGATTAAAAAAGGCTATGGGGCGTATATTGAAGATTTTGAGGGCAATGCCTATTTGGATTGTATCAGCAGTTGGTGGGTCAATTTGTTTGGGCATTGCAATGCGTATATTAACACCAAAATCAATGAACAGTTGCAAGAGTTGGAGCATGTTATTTTTGCAGGTTTTACCCACCAACCAGCAATTACCTTAGCCAAACGCCTTATTGCGTTAACACCAAAACCATTGGAAAAGCTTTTTTTTGCCGATAATGGTTCCAGTGCGATTGAAATAAGTCTTAAAATGGCATTTCAATATTTTAAAAACAAAGGGGAGTCCAGACCATTGTTTGTCTCTTTGGAAAACTCTTATCATGGCGAAACCATGGGAGCTTTGGCGGTGAGTGATACGGGATTGTATAAAGAGGTCTATGAAGATATTTTAATCAAAACACTTCAAGCCAAAACGCCTGCTTTGCACAATGAAAAAGAAGCTTTAGAAGATATGAGAGAAGTGTTACAAACACATCACGGTAAAATTTGTGCGGTGGTGGTTGAACCTTTGGTGCAGTGTGCAGGCAGTATGAAAATGTATGAGGCTTCCTATTTAAAGGCTTTACGAAAATTGTGCGATGAGTTTGGGGTATTTTTAATCGCCGATGAAATTGCCGTAGGATTTGGGCGAACGGGAACGATGTTTGCCATTGAACAAGCAGGCATTTGTCCCGATTTTTTATGTTTATCAAAAGGTATAACAGGCGGTTATATGCCTTTGTCCGTTGTATTATTTACGCAAAATATCTACGATGCTTTTTATTGCGATTACAGTGAGGGAAAATCATTTTTAGACTCACACTCGTATACGGGCAATACCATTGCTTGTGCGGTTGCCAATGCGGTGTTGGATATTTTTGAAAATGAGAACATCATTGAAAAAAACCAAGAAAAGATTGCGTTGATACACCAAGAAACACAAAAGTTTAAAAGTTTAAAAAATGTCTCTGAAGTACGCCAAACAGGAATGATTTGTGCGATTGAACTCAAAGGATATACCGCCAATGAACGTATTGGGTTAAAAATATTTCAAGAAGCGTTACAACAAGGGGTTTATATACGACCATTGGGGCATGTGATTTATTTTATGCCACCGTATATTTTTACCCATGAGCAACTTAAAAAGATGATAGATACAACTTATGCGATTGTTAAATCACTCGAAAATATCAAAAAAATTTAAAGGACAAGAATGAAAGAAGCTATAAAACTACTCAAAGAGCATGATTTATTAAAAGTCATCGACCAAGAGTTGGATATTTATTTAGAAATCCCGCATGTGGCGTATGTCGAGGTGAAAAGACCCGACTCAAAAGCCATATTATTTACCAATGTGGTGGACAGAAAAAACAATAAAAGATTTGATATGCCTGTACTTATGAACGTATTTTGCAACGAAAAAGCAGTCAAACTTTTTATTGGTGATGGCGATAAAATCGGGCGTGAAATCGAGAGTCTGCTTAAAATGAAACCGCCTACAACTTTTTCAGAAAAACTCTCTACTTTTGGAAAACTCTTT
>Ga0172378_10006711_pt1 | contig 10731 bp, 7 predicted proteins | sample GrowelOW332metaG_FD_119755 | JGI IMG/M metagenome (GOLD analysis project Ga0172378, IMG submission 119755) | Groundwater microbial communities from an aquifer near a municipal landfill in Southern Ontario, Canada - Pumphouse #3_1 metaG | ecosystem: Environmental > Aquatic > Deep subsurface >... | reverse complement strand
ATTCACTCATATCTATACGTATTAAAGCATCTGAAGAGCCAAACATATATTTCGCCAGTTCCTTGGCCAGGAGAGTTTTACCTACACCAGTTGGACCTAAGAACATGAATGTGCCAATAGGCTTGTTAGGATCTTTTAGTCCCACACGGCTTCTGCGAATAGCCTTAACTAGCTTATCTACAGCTGAATCCTGAGCAACTACTTTCGAAAGAAGATCTTCCTTCATTCGGGCAAGTTTCATCCCTTCAGCCTGAGCCATTCGTTGTACAGGTATGCCCGAAATCATAGAAACAACTTCTGCAATTTCCTCTTCATCAACAGTTTGCCTGTTTTGTTTAATATTAGCTTCCCAGTCACGCTTTAAATCTTCCAACTGATTGGTATACTCTTTTTCTTTATCTCTGAAGCTGGCGGCAAGCTCATAATTCTGCAATTTTACAGCTTCATTCTTTTTATTTTTTGTTTCATCAATCAGTTTCTCCTGCTCCTCAATTTCCTTTGGTACATTTATATTAGCAAGGTGTACGCGCGAACCGGCTTCATCGAGTGCATCGATAGCCTTATCGGGAAAATTACGGTCGGTCACATATCGCTCTGTTAGTTTTACGCAGGCCACTAATGCCTCGTCCGTATAAGTAACATTGTGATGATCTTCATATTTATCTTTTATATTTCTGAGGATCTGAAGCGTTTCCTCGGGAGTGGTTGGTGCAACCATAACCTTCTGAAAACGACGATCTAACGCACCATCCTTTTCAATATTTTTCCTGTATTCATCGGTTGTAGTTGCTCCAATACATTGTATCTCGCCACGGGCAAGTGCCGGTTTCAGCATATTAGCCGCATCCATTGATCCGGTAGCAGAGCCAGCTCCAACAATGGTATGAATTTCATCGATGAAAAGGATAATATTTGGATTTTTCTGTAACTCGTTGAGAATGGAGCGAATACGTTCTTCAAACTGACCACGGTATTTTGTTCCGGCCACAACAGAAGTCATGTCAAGTGAAATAACGCGCTTATCAAACAATATGCGCGAAACCTTTTTTTGCGTAATTCTTAATGCCAAACCCTCTACAATAGCTGATTTTCCAACACCTGGTTCACCAATTAATATTGGATTATTTTTCTTTCTACGGCTAAGAATCTGAGCCACACGCTCAATTTCTTTTTCACGTCCGATAATAGGATCCAGTTTTCCTTCTTCGGCAGCACGTGTCATGTCTGTGCCAAAATTGTCAAGGACAGGAGTATCATTGGCAGTTTTATGAGGAGGAGTCTGGGTTTGTTGCTTCTTGGAAGCATTATCCTCAGGGCGCTGCATGTCATCTTCTTCCTCTTCGTCATCTTCACCGAAACTTAATCCGGCATTGATGTCTGGTTGCAAAGAAAGTTGCTCATACACATTTTTGTATTCCACATCGTTTTCTTCAAGAACTTTGGTCACCATATTATTTTTCTCCTTTAATATTGCTAAAAGCATATGTTCTGTGTCGGCTACAGGACTCTTCAGGAGCCTGGCTTCTAAAATACACAATTTCAATATTTTAGATGCTTCTGTAGTCAATACAATGTCATCAACCATGAAACCTACAGGATCTGCTGTTTCCCTTAGTTTGTTTTCAATTACAGTCTTAATCTCTGAAAAATTTATATTGAGTTTAGAGAGCACCTCAATGGCTTTTCCTTCACCATTGCGAAGCAACCCTAAAAACAAGTGCTCGGGACCTATAAAGCCGTTATTCAGGCGATTAGCTTCCTCCTTGCTATAGATTATGACTTCTGATACTTTTTGTGAGAATTGATTATCCATATATTTATTTCTCCTTATCTAATATTATACAATGCAAAGATACACATTTACTTAATTCAGCGCATCTTCTTTTACTTAATTATAAGTAACAAAAGGCGTGCCATTATATCAATATAACGAAAAATGACGCATTTTAGTTGTTCTCCTATACAACTTATACTATATGTAAGGACAATTAGTGGCAAGACAGGGCGGATATTCATAAAATAATGTACGGTATTTGCAAATAAGGTGTACACCTATTAAAATGTAACTGTACACTTAAATCTATAAAGGTCTACCTTATTTTATAAAGATGTGCTTTGTAATTATTTAAACTCCCGTGGGAGTTTATCTAAACGATGGAGATAGCAATCTAAAAAGAAAGTTTTTACCTGAAAGCTTTTGTATGTCGGGGAAAAGTATTACTTTAGCGTGGTTTTTTAAAAGCCACAAATGTATAATTAATAATCTTTTTAAATGCTTGAACAAGACAGAATTATAAAAATCAACATCGAAGATGAGATGAAATCATCGTACATTGATTATTCAATGTCGGTTATTGTATCGCGTGCTCTTCCAGATGTTAGAGATGGATTCAAACCCGTTCACCGGAGAATTCTCTTTGCGATGAACGAACTTGGTAATACTTCGGATAAACCTTATAAGAAATCTGCCAGAATTGTTGGTGAAGTTTTAGGTAAATATCATCCACACGGAGATTCATCCGTTTACGGTGCAATGGTAAGACTGGCTCAGGAATGGGCAATGCGTTACACCTTAGTAGATGGACAAGGTAACTTTGGTTCTGTAGATGGCGATAGCCCTGCTGCTATGCGTTATACAGAAGCACGTCTGAATAAGACTGGCGAGGAGATGATGAGAGATATCGATAAAGATACAGTTGATTTTCAAAACAACTTTGACGATACACTCCAGGAACCTAAAGTTTTACCAACCCGCATACCAAATCTTTTGGTAAACGGTGCTTCAGGTATTGCAGTAGGTATGGCAACAAATATGCCTCCTCATAATCTTTCTGAAGTAATCGACGCTTGTGATGCATATCTGGATAATAAAGATATAACTATCGAAGAGCTAATGCAATATGTAAAAGCTCCCGATTTCCCTACAGGCGGATATATTTACGGTATGAGCGGTGTTCGTGAAGCATTCCTTACAGGTAGAGGTAGAGTTGTAATGCGTGCAAAAGCAAACATCGAAGCAGAAAGCGCTCACGACAAGATTATTATTACCGAAATTCCGTATAACGTAAACAAGGCAGATCTCATTAAGGCAATTGCAGACCTGGTATCTGAAAAAAGAATAGAAGGTATCTCCAATGTAAATGATGAGTCCGACCGTGAAGGTATGCGTATCGTTGTAGACATTAAAAGAGATGCCAATTCAAGTGTTGTTTTGAACAAACTGTTTAAAATGACATCTTTACAATCATCCTTTAGTGTAAATAACATTGCACTTGTTAACGGACGCCCTAAGATGCTTAATCTTAAGGATTTGGTTGGATACTTCGTTGAACACAGACATGAAGTTGTGATTCGTCGTACACAATACGAACTGAGAAAAGCAAAAGAACGTGCACATATCCTGGAAGGTTTGATTATTGCTTCCGATAATATTGACGAAGTAATCAGAATAATCCGAGCAGCCAAAACTCCTAACGAAGCAATTGCAGGTTTAATAGAACGTTTCAATCTAAGCGACATACAATCCCGTGCCATCGTTGAAATGCGTCTACGTCAGTTAACCGGACTGATGCAGGATCAACTTCATGGTGAATATGAAGAAGTTATGAAAATGATTGCGCACTTTGAAGAAATACTTGCTAACGATGAAATATGCCGTCAGGTAATCAAAGATGAGCTCATTGAAGTTAAGGCTAAATTTGGCGACGAACGTCGTTCTGAAATCGTTTACTCTTCAGAAGAATTTAATCCCGAAGACTTCTACTCAGACGATCAGATGGTTATCACTATCTCACACTTAGGATATATAAAACGTACTCCGTTAACAGAATTCCATTCTCAGAATAGAGGAGGGGTAGGATCTAAGGGCACTGAAACCCGCGATGAAGATTTCATAGAAAACATTTATCCGGCTACAATGCATAATACCATGATGTTCTTTACTCAAAAAGGTAAGTGCTACTGGTTAAAGGTTTACGAAATTCCTGAAGGAACAAAGAATTCAAAAGGAAGAGCAATTCAAAACATGCTGAATATTGATTCAGACGACAAAGTAAACGCATTTGTTCGCGTTCAAAGCCTTACTGATCAGGAATTCATAAATAATAATTATGTCTTTTTCTGTACAAAGAATGGTGTAATAAAGAAAACCAAACTAGAACAATATTCTCGTCCACGTCAAAATGGCGTAAATGCCATCACAATTCGTGAAGATGACAAAGTAATAGAAGTTCGTATGACTAACGGTAATAATGAAATAATCATTGCTAACCGTAATGGCCGTGCCATCCGCTTCCATGAAAGTGCTGTCCGCGAAATGGGTAGAACTGCTACTGGAGTTCGCGGTATGACACTTGACGGTGAAGACGATGAAGTAATCGGAATGATTTGCATCAAAGACAAAGAAACAGAATCAATCATGGTTGTTTCTGAGCAAGGTTATGGAAAACGTTCTGATATTGATGATTATCGTATCACAAACCGAGGAGGTAAAGGTGTTAAGACCTTGAACATAACCGATAAGACAGGTAAATTAGTTGCTATTAAATCTGTTACAGATGAGAATGATTTGATGATTATAAATAAATCAGGAATCACCATCCGTCTGAATGTAGAAAACGTCAGGATCATGGGACGTGCAACTCAAGGTGTAAGGCTTATCAATCTCGAAAAACGTAATGACCAAATTGGTTCAGTATGTAAAGTAACATCCGAAATTATTGAAGAAATAGCATTGGATGAAGATGAGGAAATCAATAATCCTGAAGATGTCAGTTCAGTAGAACAGGCAAATGAAGAATAAAAGTTTAATATTTAATCCACAAAAAGTATGAAAAGAGTATTATTTTCAATTGTCCTGCTACTGGTTGCCGGGTTTTCCTTTGCTCAAGAAAAGGACGTTAAGCAAGCTAAAACATTAGCAGAAGACGTAAAACCCAACTTTACTGAGGCAGTAAAGCTGATAAATGGAGCTTTAGAAAATGCAGAAACAAAAAATCAGGCAAACACATGGAACGTTGCTGGTTTCATTCAAAAGAGAATCAATGAGACAGAAATGAAAAATGCTTATTTAAGGCAACCATATGATACTTTGAAGGCATATAATAGCCTTTATAAGATGCTTGGTTATTTTCTTAAATGTGACGAGTTAGAGCAAGTTCCTAATGAAAAAGGAAAAGTTAAGTTCAAATTCAGATCTAAAAACGCCCCAGCTATTCTTACTGAAAGAGTTAACTTGATCAACGGAGGTAGTCAATACTACAACCTAGGCAAAAACAAAGAAGCGCTTGACTTTTTTGGAATGTATGTTGATTTAGCAAAGGCTCCAATTCTTGAAAAAGAACAGCTTGCAACTAAGGATACTCTTTTATCAATGGTTGCCTTCTATGCATCTCTGTCAGCTTCAAGAATGAATGATTATCCAAGTGCTATCAAGTATGGTCTTATTGCCAGGAATGATAAAGAAAACGGTAATAGCGCTATGCAATTAGTTGCTGAAGCTTATAAAGCACAGAAAGATACTGTAAATTGGGTTAATACATTAAAAGATGGAATTCAATCTTTTAGTGAAAACAATTATTTCTTTGGACATCTTGTAGATTACTATAGCAATACAAATAAATTCGAAGATGCAATGGCCTTTGCTGATCAAATGATAGCAAAAGATCCTAAAAATCCATTTTTTCTTTATGTGAAAGGCTATTTATATCAAAGTATGAAGAAGTTTGATAAGGCGATAGAGTTCTATAAAAAGACTACAGAAATAGATCCTAAATACACTGAAGCATACTCTAATATGGGACTTGCATATTTATCTCAGGCAATTGATTATGAAGCAAACTTGAAAATAGAATTTAATGATCCTAAATACAAAGGAGAGCAAATTAAAATCAAGAAGTTCTATGAAGATGCTAAGCCTTGTTATGAAAAAGCAAGAGAGCTAAAACCAGGCAGCAAAGAATTATGGTTAAGCGGTCTTTACTCAGTATACTATAAATTAGGAATTGGTGGTCCTGAGTTTGATGAATTAGCAAAGGAAGTTGAAGCACAAGGTAAATAATAACTAAACATAGTTAGCATAAAAAAAGTCACTTAAGAGAATTTCTTAAGTGACTTTTTTTATGCTAACTAATATAAAGAAAGATATAAGAACTAATAGGGGTAATAATGAAGTCGATTTCTTATATCATATTATGTATTAAACATAATCATAATTATTCCATTAACTAAGATTGCTCATATTTTATCGCTTATTACTAATAATGGAGTATCAGTATGAAAAATCATTTTCATTGCAATACTTGGATTAAACAAACGTGCAAACATGTTTCTTTTATATGAAGTAATGGTAATAACATCAATGTTATTTTGCTGAATAAATGAGTCTAAATTTTGACCTAAATTATCATCCATTACAACTTCATAGTGAATATGTATATCAGGATATTGTTTTTGGAAATATTCTTTAATACCAGCTAATTTAATTTCATTCCAAGTATCTTTGAGAGTTGCTAAATGAATAAGTGTGACAGAAAATTTGAAAGGACTCATCTTTTTAACTAATGAATCAAAAGCGATTAAATCCCGTTGATCAAAATTAGTTATAAATGCAAGCTTCTTAACCTCATTAAAGATCTTAAACGGGGTATTTTCAGGAACTACAAAAACAATAGCCCTGCTTCTATCAAGAACCTCAGCAGTTACGCTTCCTATAATATCAGCATCTTTCTTGTTTTTTCCACGAGTACCCATTACTATTATACCTGGAGAATTATTTTTTGCAAATTTTAAAATCTCTTCTTCAGGTATTCCTTCTTTCAGTACACAGGTAAATTTAACATTTGGGAATTCACCGGAATCAATCTTACCTTTTATCTTCTCAGATAAATTATTCAAATCCTCATTTACCTTTTTAATAATATTTTTAATTGATTCTTCATCAGGACCTTGATAACTAAAAACATCATTATAAGGAATTGATGGCATATATCTGGGAGTAAAATAAACATGAAGTAAAACAACTTCAGTATCAAATGTTTTTGCAAAACCAAAACCAAATTCGCAAGCACGCATTGAATAATCTGAAAAGTCTACAGGTATTAACACTTTATTACTTTTTTCTTGCTCCTGTGGCTTCTCTCCTATTATATCTTCAGAAAGCCAAAGATTACTTTCTGTGATTTTCAAAGCATGAGGTAAATCGCTTTCTTTTATTCTTAAGCGAACTCCAGAAGAAACAACAGGTTTTATAAGATCTACATTTTGTATGTAAGATTTTATGCCTTCTTTTTCTAATACACTTTTCAAAATCTGAGCTTTAGCATACGTAAGTATAGCTAATGTAACTAATTTCTCTTCCATATAATCCTCGTTTAATTGTAATAATTTAATAACTTCATATACAGAAAAGAAATCCCAATTGAAGAAGGATCAATCAGGATTTCTATTTTTATTTTCTAAGCTTGCATCAACTCTTCACTAACTTCTTCCCAGTGATTGATATTATGTTCTTTTAATATTTTTAAAGCGAGGTCAAGAACGGTTGTGTCATCAAGCATAACCAGACCACCATCCGGACCAGGTTCTGTATGGAATCCAACACTTTTACCCTCTTTAAAATTACTGCCACCAAAGAAGTTGCGAACTGTATCTACTTCTAAACTGAGTTCGTCGGCGATTCTGTGTATACTTCCGCTTGGCAATGAATCTTTTATTTTTCTAAGCTCATTGAAAGTTATTGTTCTGTTCATAATATAGAAATTTGGGTTAATACTATACTGATTAAATAACGCTATAAACTTAATTAAAATAAAATATAAATCAAACTATTATGCATTAATTTTCTATAAAAGAATTATTAAAGAAGGGAATAAATTCGGAAGAGTTTACAAAAAAAATAGGTTGAACTAGAAGTGAACAGATGGGAATAAAGGCTCTATAACATTTAGTGTGGGTAACTCAATATAATATTTAAATATTATATATCATCTATTTATACATAAACATATATGTATCTAACGGATTATCTATTATTAGCAGATCATTGTAGCCATAAAATAAAGAAATAAGATCTCATCAATAGATTTAATTTCATGAGGTATGTTGGGAGTTACCTATATGATTCATTATAGAGCCGGAATTAAAGCACAGATTCAGAAGAGTTTACAAATATTTATAGTTATAAATAATCATTCCAAGTATCATTATAATAAATATAGTAGCAAATAGAGCAATTAACAAGATGTTTATGTCGGATGTTAAATACCCACTTGAAGTATATTTTCTTGAATATCTTGTTATATTCTCTTGAATATACCTCTTATTAAGATATTTATATATATAGTATACTAATAAACCAGATAGAATACCCAAGGTTGCCCCGCATAGAATATCACCTAAATAATGTACTCCCAGATATATACGAGAAAAGCATGAAATAGCAGCCCAAAGAATAAATGCAAAAGTGTATTCTTTTTTTCTAAATAAAAGAGATGTAAACGTAACCAAACCAAATGTATTTGCAGCATGACTGGATATAAATCCATATCGTCCTCCCCTATATCCATTTACAATATCTACAAGATACATAAATTCAGGATCCTGAGCCGGACGGAAACGCTTAAATATCGGTTTAAAAACGCCTGATGAGACACGATCACATATAAATACGGTTATCGCAATCATAAGAATAACAAATAAGGCCTCTTTTAATTTGTTATTCCGAATGATAACATACAGCAATACAAGCGCCAGTGGAATCCAGATGGCCGTGCTTGTGTAAACCCACATAAAGCCATCCCAAAAAGTTGAATTACTGCCATTTAAAGCAAGGAAGACCTCTTTGTCGTATTGTATTAGCTGCTGTATTTCATTCATTCTATTTAGAATCTGTTTTAATTTATTCTGAGGCAATTTTAGGAGCGAAAAATAACCGTTTTTATTCCTAAATAGAAGCCATTAATCTGTCATTAACCCAAAGGCAAGCAAAAGTATTTTTATCTCTTAATCCCAATTGGGTCACATTTCCAAGCGAAGTTCACAAAGTTTTTTGCAAGTATTCATTGCATCTGAGATTTGAAATCCTTCGGTTAAAATTTAAACAGGCTTTTAGATTATTTCGAGATCTGTTGTTTTAATCCAGCCCACATTACCATCATCAAGGATAATTTCTTTCCATTCTTTCATGGAATTATCTTTGATTTTAACTTTACGGCCTTCGTGAATAATAAATAAATCTGTGCCACTCTCATTTGGCGTACTCTTTATTGTAACGCTAGGGGTCATGATAATTGCATTTGTTCGATTTATCAAAAGATCTTTCTGATGAGAAGCAAATATATTTGAGCCGATTACAATTACAAGCAGGGCTATCGATGCAATAAATCCAATTTTTTTCAAGAGAACCTTCTTTGAGAATATGAAAAAATAGAGTCCTGCAATAAAAAGTATAAAAGAAACAGCTCCACATTTTGCCCATCCATCAGCTCCCATACAATTTATAAGAGAGTTTGTCCAGCTGATAAAGAATAATTGCGGAGCAGCATCTACTTTATCAACTGTTTTGCTACGAGCTATTTCCAGGTTAGATCGGATATCGCCATCTCCGGGATTAAGCAACAGCGCCCGTTCATAATTTAATATAGCCTTAGCCATATCCCCTGTTTTGTAATAACTATTACCTAGATTATAGTAAATTTCGGAAGCTACTCCTTTTTTGTTAAGTAAAAATTCATATATCTGTATGGCAGAGGCAAAGTCATTACGAATATAAGCACTATCTCCCTGCGCTTTGGTTGCATTTTCAATTTTTACGGCCGAGAACTCTTTCCGGGCAGGTATAGTAGACTTTACAGAGTCAGTGGCCAAAGAATCCTGTGCGGAAAGATTAAAAGAACATAGAATGCTTAATACTAAAAATATAATTTTCTTCATATCACTATTTCTTAATCTGTTAGTGTTTAATTATGTTTTCCATTTTACTAACTACCTCAATGGCAGAAGAATAAACCTTATCCATTGCTTCATTAGGATCACCTGGAGCATAGCGTGCAAATTCACACAGATTGAGTACAGATAAGAACTCCTTTGTTAGTTCTGTATTAACTCCATAGCTGGTCAATTCTGAATCTACATTATCTTTTGTCAGCTTAGAAACCGGAATATTCAGTTTATCACTAATATATCCCCATAATGCTTTTAATACTTCATCATAGAATTGCTCTTTCTTATTCTCTTTCAAAAGTTTTTCTGCATTTTTCATCCTTTTTGCTGCAACCTTATTTGCTTTCTTTGTGCGCACTTTTGCAACATTTGCATTTTCTACAGCTTGTTTTCTATAAATGATAACAAAGGCTATAAATAGACATCCAGGAATTATATAAAGCAAATAATAAAGTAATGAGCCAAAAAGAAAATCACCATTTTCAGACAGGGTTACCTCATTTGTTTTAATATATCTGATATCCGAGCCTAAAACTTTAAGGTCTTCTTTATTTGTAAAGTTGGCAATTACCTGATCTGCATTACCTGCGCCTTTAGCTACTTTAAGATTATATTCCTGAGTTTTAAGAGTTTTATAAGATCCGCTGTTACTATCAAAGTACGAGAAACTTACAGAAGGGATTTTATAAGCACCTGCATAACGAGGAATTGCCAGATACTCAATTACTTTACTTCCCGATAATCCACTCTTTGTGAGTGTAAATTTATTAGTAACCTTAGGATCATAAACCT
>Ga0172378_10006710_pt1 | contig 10731 bp, 5 predicted proteins | sample GrowelOW332metaG_FD_119755 | JGI IMG/M metagenome (GOLD analysis project Ga0172378, IMG submission 119755) | Groundwater microbial communities from an aquifer near a municipal landfill in Southern Ontario, Canada - Pumphouse #3_1 metaG | ecosystem: Environmental > Aquatic > Deep subsurface >... | reverse complement strand
TGATAGCTGGACAATGGATAACATTTCTCAGGATGTTACAAATGTCGTAACAAGTCAGGATAAATTTAGTGCCCTAATAAAAACGGAAGTTTTATGGAAATCATCACTTTTTAAAAATGGAGTTCCTTTTTTGAAAGAAAATTCATCAATTAGTATTTCAAAGGTTCAGATTGATTATCGTATAATAGACTTTGAAATTTCATTAAATCCACTTTTCCCTGATGTATATATTGGTGGTTCGGACGATGAAAAAGGATATGGTGGTTTTAGTATGAGAATTAAACTTCCTGAAGATTTAATTTTTAGCTCAGACAAAGGATCAGTTATACCTCAAAACCTTCAGGTAGAAGCTGGTCCATGGATGGATTTTTCAGCATTATTTGGAAATACGAAAGAGAAAAGTGGAGTAACAATATTATGCCATCCAACTACTCCTAATTATGTTGCTCCATGGATTTTAAGAAAACGAAAAAGTATGCAGAATATTGTTTTTCCGGGAAAGGAAAAAATCAAATTGAAAATGAATGAACCTTTGATTTTACGTTATCGCCTGATTATTCATAAAGGAGGAGCTAAGAATATTGATATTGTAAAGTTACAATCGGATTATAGCGATATAAGCTATACTAATAAATAAAATTAGATGTTTGGTAAAGTAAAAGGAATACTTAAGTCAGTTGGTCCAGGTTTTATAATGGCCTCAGTTGTGTTAGGTCCCGGAAGTATCACTGTGGCATCTAGAATAGGTTCTGAACATGGTTATGCATTTCTTTGGGTAATTGTTTTGGCAGCTATCTTTATGATGGTATATGCTTCAATGGGAACAATATTTGGAGTTGTTAATAACAAGTCAATTCTTCAAACAATAGCAGAAAGATATGGGCGTTGGTTTGCTGTTATTATTGGGATAGCTACATTCTTATCTACTTCCAGTTTTCAATTTGGCAATAATCTGGGAATTGGAATTGGAATGCAGGGAATTACAGGTGTTGATGAACGTGTATGGCCCTTGATTTTTACTCCTTTATCTTTATTACTTTTATTCAGGGCTAAGAATTTATATAAAGCCCTGGAAAAATTAATGATGATAATTGTGATGGTTATGATTGTTGCTTTTTTTGTAAATATGATCTTGACAAAACCGGAAATTGTGCCTTTGTTAAAGGGTTTTATACCTCATTCTTTTTCTATGGACAATCTGGATGTTATCGTTGCTTTAATGGCCACTTCATTTGCATTAACTGCTGCCATTTTTCAATCGTACCTGGCGCAGGATAAGGGATGGAAAAAAGAAAATCTGAAAAGTAGTATTAAGGATACATTCATGGGTATTATTCTTCTGGCAGCTATTTCAGCAATTGTAATAATTACCTCCGCAGCGGCATTAAATCCAAAAGGGATTGTGGTTAACTCGGCTGCAGATATGGCTCAGCAAATGGATGCACTGTTTGGTGGATTTGCAAAGTTTATTTTTAGTATTGGACTTTGTGCAGCCGCTTTTTCATCCTTAATGGTCAATTCAGTTGTCGGTGGATGTTTGCTGTCCGATAGTCTTGCACTTGGCCGTTCAATGAATGAGAAGATGCCAAAAATATTTACAGCAATCATTTTACTCATAGGAATGTTTGTAGCCATTTTTTTCAGGGGAAATGTAATTTATGCTTTAATTATAGCGCAGGCTTCTTCAATGATGGCTGTCCCATTAATTGCCATTGGACTATTGTTCATTCTTAATAATAAAAAGGTAATGGGTGAATACCGAAACACAACACTGAAAAATATAATTGCCATTTTAGGCTTTGTTAGTGTCAGTGTTATGGTCTATTTTATGTTTCAGAAGATAAATATATTTTTCAATGCAATATAATATTTGTAAATATAATAAAGATAAAGGACCAGAATCATTACCTTATTTAACCGATGGATTCGTATTTCAACAGTTATACAATGTCTGGTCTACTGATTAGTAACAACTATAGTTTATAATTTTAATTTTTTAATGATGGTCAATAAATATTCATTATTATTTTTTCTTTTCATTTTCCTGTATTCTTGTTCTCAGGAATCAGCATCCTTTAAAGAAGAGGATGAGTCAATAACAACATATCCTTTTTCTGATCCTGATCCTAGTCCTAAGCCGGAGGAAAATTATTATCCTTATTTTAGGTATAGTGGTTTTACTAATGATTCTGTTAAGAAGAACTGGAAGGTGGTAACATTAGAAAATGATTATGTAAAATTTCGTATTTTTCCTGAGATAGGAGGCAAAATATGGGGAGCAATTGAGAAAACTACGGGGAAGGAATTTATTTATAATAATTCGGTTGTTAAATTTCGTGATATAGCACAAAGAGGGCCATGGACTTCCGGAGGCATTGAATTTGATTTTGGTGTAATAGGACATGCTCCGCATGTTTCAACTCCTGTTGATTATTTAGTGAGAAAGAATGAAGACGGAAGCGTAAGTTGTTTTATAGGAGGGATAAATCTTATAACAAGAAACCGATGGGAGACAGAAGTAAATCTTCAGCCTGATAAAGCATATTTTACTACAAATACCATATGGAACAATTATACTCCTTTAGTACAGCCATATTACAATTGGAGTAATGCGGCTTATCAGAGTAAAGGGAATCTTGAATTTGTCTTTCCCGGTAAATCCAGAATTAGCCATTCAGGTGTTGCTTCGTCGTGGCCAATTGATAAAGAAACGGATAGAAATATTTCTTTCTATAATAAAAACAATTTTGGAGGTAGTAAATCTTATCATATTGTAGGAGGTGCTTTAAATGGTTTTTATGCTGCTTACTGGCACGACTTAAATTTTGGTTCAGGTCATTACTCCGTTTATGGAGATAAATTAGGAGGCAAGGTTTTTCTGTGGTCATTGTCCCGGTCAGGTGAAATCTGGAAGGATTTATTAACCGACACGGATGGTCAGTATGTGGAATTTCAGGCAGGTAGACTATTTAATCAGGCTGCTTCAGGGAGTACCATGACCCCATATAAGCATTATGGTTTTTCACCCCATGCATGTGATCAATTTAAGGAGTACTGGTATCCTATAATGGATATAGGTGGTGTTCTTCAATCCAATAAGACAGGTGCTTTAAATGTTATTAAAAATAATGAAGATCAGGAAATTTGTTTTTCTCCCTTAAAATTAATTAATGATAAAATTGAAATATTCTTTGGTAATAATTTAAAATATTCTTTTAATGTAAAACTCAAACCTCTGGAAGTATGGAAAAAAACTATTGCCAAAAATCCAACTGATACCCCTCTTAAAATTATTATTGGATCTAATAAAGATTTGGTATATAATGAAGATATTTCATATTCCACACGACCGGTTAAAATTGCTGACAATTTTGACTGGGATTCAGTTTATGGATTATTTACTAAGGGTGTTGAATGGATATATCAGGGGAAATATGATCTGGCTTATAGTAATCTGGAGGATTGTCTGGAAAAAGATCCGTTGTATGCTCCTGCGCTTAATTATTTGGCAGAGTTACAATTAAGGAAATCGTATTATAAAAAGGCTCTTAAGAATGTGAAAAAGTCGTTGTCTTTAAACACCTACGATCCAAAGGCTAATTTTGTTTTTGGACTTATTAGCCGAAAAACAGGTAATCTTATTGATGCACAGGATGGTTTTGCCGTAGCTTCTCTATCTCCTGAATATCGGTCGGCATCTTATATTGAACTGGCAAAACTTTTTATTCGAAAGAATGATTTTCAGAAGGCACAGGGATATGTAGAAAGAGTACTTACTAAAGATAAAGATAATCAGGAGGCTACCCAGCTTATGTCATTTATTTTACGGCAAAATGGTCAAAAAAAATTAGCAGAAAAATATATCGATTTGTTGGAAAATATTGCTCCGCTTAATCATTTTTGCAGATGTGAAAGACAGTTTTTAAATCCCGGGATACGGACAACGAAAAGTTTTACTTCGTTTATTAAAAATGAATTACCTTATCAGACCTATATGGAAATGGCTTTGTGGTATCAATATCTGGGAGATATTGAGGATGCTGCAAAAGTACTTAAGTTGTCGCCTGCAAATGCCTTGATTGATTTGCAGTTGTCTTATCTTTATAAAGATATAAAAGATAATAAAAATTCGGATTCATATTTTAATAAGTTTCTTAAAGATACAGTAGCTTTTGTTTTTCCTTTCCGGCAGGAATTGATAACATCATTACAATGGGCTATAAGTAAGACAAATAATTGGAAACCAAAATATTATCTTGGAATATTACATTGGAGTTTAGGGAATAAAGTTCAAGCTATAAAACTTTTTAATGATTGTGGAAATTTGCCTGAGTCCCCGTCTTTTTATCTGGTAAAATCTAACCTGTTTAAAGATTGTTCAAATTATGATGCTGGAAACGATTTGCTTAAAGCGAGAAATCTTGGTTGTTCTAACTGGCGTACCTCCCTTGCAGTAATTGATTATTATCTAAAAAATAAACAAGTATCAAAAGCACTCGATATTTCTAAGAAGTCTTTGAAGATGTTCCCTTCAAACAATGATCTTAAATATTCTTATGCGAAGTGTTTAATGGCAAACGAATTATACTCTAATGCCTTAAATGAACTTGAGAATACTTACATTTTACCATTTGAAGGTGCCAGATACGGAAGAACTACTTACCGACAGGCTGCTGTAATGGAGAGTCTCCATCTTTATAAGGAACATAAATTTAAGGAATCGATTATAAATATTGAAAAGGCACGACTTTGGCCGGAAAATTTGGGAGTAGGAAAACCTTATAATGTGGATGAACGAATTGAAGATTTTTTAGAGGCTGAAAATTTACTCAGATTGAACGAAAAAGAGAAAGCTTTTAATTCTTATAAAAAGGTAATTAGATTTTCTCAAAAAAAATTAATAGGGTATCGCTCGACAGATTTTTTATATCTGATTGCCTTAAAACGTCTAAACATGAAAGTGGAAATAAAAAACTTTATGTTATCGTGGCAGAAGAAAAAACCGGAAGATCCTCTTTTTAAATGGTCAAAATCGATGTTGAATAATAACAGGTCTGCTTCACGATTAATAGAGGATAAAATTAACACAAAAACCGGAGGCACTCCATGGGATCCACAATATGCGGATACTGAGTTTGAACTGGTAAAAGAAATATTTCGTTATATAAGTGTAAATTAGAAAATAGATTAATACAATATAAGCAATCAATGAAGTAATTTATATAAGACACTGTTTCACAAAGTGTGTAAATAGAAAAAACATAGGCTAGTTAATTTAGTTGTAATCGGTCTTCAAATAGCACTAAAAACTGGTTTAAAATAACGCCCCAATTACGGATGGTGTCTTATATAGTTTTAAGTGATGAATAACTTCTGACACCTTTAGTTTTACACTATCTATAATTTAAGTCTCTTTTATTGATGATTATATGTTGTTTTTAAAGTCATTATTTTGTGTTGAATCCATTGATTTCAATTTCAGGCTGGTCGCTTTTAAGATCGACTGTATTCATCTTTAACGTCAATTTTCGTTCTTCACCTGGAAGCAACGAAATGTAATTCTCATTCCAGAATACTGGTGAAATCAATTTTTTAGAAGTTTTACCCTTTGCTTTAAGCTCGATGAAAAAAGCTAGTTTCGCCGAAATGTTTTTTAATTTAACGGTTACAACGGTTTTATTCCCTTGTGTCTCAGTCTTAAAAGTTGAATTTATTTTTGCTTTAGGCATCGTTGACAATGCTTTGAAATTAGCATATTTTTTAATAGGGGTTATATACCAATTTGTATGTTTGAAATCAAGTACGTCCGGTTTTGTTGATAGCCAGTAAAAGCTGTGTGTTAGCTCTTTACCATTTGATGAGAGAATGCGCAGGTCGGTAAAATATATGGGCGTAATTCCTTTAAGTACCGGCATGTCCGCAAGTTTTAGCGAAGTGTAAGCTTTTACACTGAACGGAATTTTTTGACTGGAAACTATTTTCGAATTCAAATCGAGCACCTTGATTTCGGCGGTTAGATTATTAAAATTGTGAGGGTAGTCATTAGAAATATAAATCCCGTTATTACCATAGTTATAAATAATATTCAGTGGCTTTAACGCGCTTTGTGTACCAAAGAAAGCACTGTTTGGCACCAGCTCATAATCATATAGTTGCCAGTATAGTTTTGGCCACATAGCATTTAGCATCCATTGTATAATTCCTCCGGCTTCAGCTTTATTTACAGCAAACGATTCGAACATAGGACGAATAGATTCGTAATTAATAAGTTGTGCCTTTTTTTCAAATTCATAAATATTCTGTGAATTACCATACCTTTTTTTCAAAGCGTTTAGATAATTTTCTATAGTATTAAATTGACCTCTTCCACTATGGTAATTCCATAATTTATTTATTGGCCATAGTTTATTTTCCGGAAACATTTTTCGTAGTGATTCGATAGTCGGAATTTGAGGTCCGGGACCTGTTTCAGTATTAAAACCAAAAGCGCCGCCATTTATCGTGTCTGTATACCAATAATTAGGTGAAACATAGTCGTAAGGGCCATTCATTTTTACAGCTGTGGAACCTGTTATTTCACTGGTAAGCATTATACAAGCCGACAAAGTTGGTCTAGTTGGATCTATAACGGTCAAGTTGTCCAGATAACTTTTTTCGAGTTTAGGTCTTGGCAGTCTATCGCTTCCCAAAACCCAAACAAAAATACTCGGGTGATTACGTAGCCAAAATACCTGATCGTTCAACGATCTGGAAATTAAATTTATTTCTTCAGGAGTTTCGATGCCACCAAACTTATCGCATTTTTTGCCTACAAATTGGTCATGTTCCCATTGACAACTCCAGCCAGTCATAAGTAAAATGCCATATTTATCGCAGAGGTCGAATAATGTGCTGCTTTCTCCCCAGAAACCTTCCATGCGAATGCAGTTCAGGTTCATGAGTTTGACATATTGAACCTGAGATTCTAAATTGGCTGAATTTTCGCGAAGCAATAAATCATCCGTCCATCCGCCACCACGAATCTGAATGTCGCGACCATTGACTTTATAGGCTCTTGAACCTTGTGAATTAATGTAATCTGATACTTCTCTAATGCCAAATGTTTGCGAAATGGTGTCAGATAAATTTTTTCCTATTTCCCCGGAAATTTTTACTTTGTAGAGGTTAGGATTTCCCATTGTGTAAGGCCACCACAATCTGGCATTTTTAAAATTCAGTTTCGGAAATTTTTCAGGAGTAAAAACCACCACTTTCTTTTCCCATGGTTTCAATTCCACTTTTTGAATAACAGTTGTTTTTTCAATTTGTGCTTTAACCGTTGTTGTTACTTTTTCTCCTGAATGATTAATCACGCGACTTTCTATGGTAAGCGTAGCTATTTTAGGATTCTCAGAATTAATTTTTGATTTTACAAACGGATGTTCAATGGAAATAGCTCCGCTAAAATGCAGGCTTACGCCACGCCATAGCCCCATGTTCTTGTCAGGAACAGAAGGAGCCCAGTCAACAAATCCGATTGTGAAATCGCCTGGTTTTGGCGGATATACACATACTTCCAATTTGTTTTTTCCAACCTTTAATTTTCCGCTTATGTCTAGTTGGAACATTCTGAAAGTACCTTTCAGTGTGTCTGACATAGCTATTTTTTGCCCGTTCAGGAAGACATCTGCGCTGTAGTTGATTCCGTCGAAATTCAAACTTGAAAATGAATTTGCCTGATCATCTGAAATATCAAATTCTTTCAGGAAACGCCAGTTAGTTTTAAACCATTCTTGGGGAATATGTTCCAGATTATCAGAAAAAAACGGTTTTTTGATTTTTCCGCTTTTTACAAGTGCAGCGAAAACTGTTGTAGGAACATCGCAACTTATTTTGTTGTCGGGAGAATACACATTAGGTGTAATCAATTTGCCGTTTTCACTCCATTTGCCGTTAGGCTGAAGAAACCAATTGGTGTCAAGCTTTATGGTTTCAATGGTAGATGGATTTTGTTGTACACAGCCTGAACCTGCCAGTAAGTTAATGAATAATGAAACCAAAACAGTTTTTATACGTTTTTTTTGAAGAGTCATTGCGATTATTGTTTTATTAGTTTCTCTGATAATCTTTCATATTTATTCTTAAAAAAGGGAGAAAGTCTCAAAAAACATTTTTGTTCACAGGTAACGTTGCAGCTCCTATAATAGCTGAATCAGTTATCTCCGTAACTTCAATTTTAAGATTTTGCAATGTACTACTAAAGACAAAATTTTTAATTTCTTTTTCCATAGATTTTTAGAATAGAGCAAATCCTGCGACATTGAACCACCTAAAATGATAATTTAGGGATCGTAAGCATACAAAATTGATTTAATAACAATTTCCATGTGTTTGCCAAATTCGTAATAAAGTTTTATTGATTCCTGATTCCCGGTAGGGCCTTTTTGTAAATTTCAATTCCGTCTTGTTTTTTGAACTTTGAAAAGAACTGTCCGCTTCAATAATATTCATAATTCCAGTTCAATAATGTTTCCTGACTGATTTATTTATTATATTTAATTACTAATCATTATTAAAATTAGCGATAAAATTTAAAGCTACAAAATATTTGCCTAAATTCCGCAAGGAAGTTTCGTAATGAGTATTCAAATAACAATAAATCAGGAAGTAACCTGATTGAATCATAGCAATAGCTATGGTGATTGAGGATTCGTTAGTATAACGAATGATTTGAAGTTAATTGGATGCGTAATAGATAATTCTCTGCGGATTTTAGGATTTAAGTTATTCTTTAAAACAGTGTCGGAATACTTTCGTTCAGAAAGTTGAGTAAAAAGGTATGCCATATTAAAATAGGTGCTTATTTTCACAAGTAACTTTTGTTTGCTATTAATCTTGAAGTAAGCAAAAATGCTTTTCAATACAACAAATTGAGGTAAAGAACTGTAAAGTTATCTAATGTTTACATCTTCAGAATTAATTCTTCCTGGGGAGACATAGATCCCTATGCTAACCAAGTTTTTAGGTTCGATTTTTAAAGAGTGAAAAAAAATATCTGTCTAGATTCCTCATTACAATGACTAAGAATCGTTTTTATGAGGATAAAAAGCGGATACTAAAAAAGTTACATCAAAAAACTTAAAATTATTCCGGCTGCGGCTGCAGAGCCAATTACACCGGCGACATTTGGTCCCATGGCATGCATCAGCAGATGATTGGTGTTATCATATTCTAACCCAAGTTTCTGAGATACACGGGCACTGTCAGGTACAGCAGAAACTCCTGCATTTCCTATCAGAGGATTAATTTTATTACCTTCTTTTAAAAATATATTTAAAAATTTAACAAAGATAATGCCTGCAGATGTAGCAATAAAAAAGGATAATGCACCAATTACGAAAATACCTACTGATTTTATTGTCAGGAACGTTGTAGCTTGCGTGGAGGCACCTACTGTTAATCCTAATAATATAGTGACGATATCAATTAGTGGACCTCCGGCTGTTTTTGCAAGACGGTTTGTTTCTCCGCTTTCTTTAAGCAGATTCCCAAAGAAAAGCATTCCCAGTAATGGTATACCTGTAGGTACTATAAAAGTTGTAAGCAATAATCCGGCAAGAGCGAAATATACTTTTTCTTTCTTGGAAACAGCACGTGGTTTTGGCATATGTATAACACGTTCTCTTTTTGTAGTCAGCATTCGCATAACAGGTGGCTGAATTACAGGTACAAGAGCCATATAAGAATAAGCTGAAATAGCTATAGCTCCCATTAATTCAGGTGCAAGTTTTGAAGAAAGGAATATAGCAGTTGGCCCATCAGCACCTCCGATGATACCAATAGCTCCGGCTTCTGTGGGTGAAAATCCCAGTGACAATGCGATACAATAAGTAGCAAATATTCCGAATTGTGCTGCGGCTCCGATCAAAATTAGCTTAGGATTGGAAATAAGTGCCGAGAAATCAGTTATAGCTCCAATTCCAAGAAAAATTAATGGCGGATATATACCTTTAATTACTCCGAAGTACAGGTAATTAAGAGTACTCCCTGTTTCATATACTCCTATCTGATAGCCGGGTACAAAAGGAATATTTCCAATCAAAACACCAACTCCGATAGGAATCAGAAGTAACGGTTCGAATTTCTTTTCAATGCCTAGATAAATACAAATCAGGCCGAAGACTATCATGACTATATGGCCAAGGGTAAAATTGTAGAATGCTGTGAAATGGAAAAATTCAACAATATGTGATAAAATAAAATCTGCAAATGCTGCCATAAAATTAATCTCCTATTATAATTAAATCTTCTCCTTCCAGAGTAGAATCTCCTCTGTTTTTTAGTATAGAGACTACCCTTCCATTTGTGTGTGAAGTTATACTGTTTTCCATTTTCATTGCTTCCAGAATAAGAATATCTTGTCCTGCGGTTACTCTGTCTCCTACTTTTACAAGTATGTTGATAACGGTGCCGGGTAGGGGAGCCTTAATTTTTGTTCCCTGTTTTGATGATATAACAGCTATAGGTTTTTGTGAAGATTTTGGCGTTGAAGAAACTGGTTCAAATGTAGCTTTTGGCGGGATGATATTAATGGTTTTTGTTTTATTCTCTTCTAATTCTACCTTATATGAAGTACCGTTTACCTGAACATCATACATTTTTCCGTCATTGCTGTCAATTTCAGTCTTGTATTTATTGCCATTTATGGTGAACTTAAATTCTTTCATTTTCTTTTTGTTTAATCTATTCTTT
>Ga0172378_10006709_pt1 | contig 10734 bp, 11 predicted proteins | sample GrowelOW332metaG_FD_119755 | JGI IMG/M metagenome (GOLD analysis project Ga0172378, IMG submission 119755) | Groundwater microbial communities from an aquifer near a municipal landfill in Southern Ontario, Canada - Pumphouse #3_1 metaG | ecosystem: Environmental > Aquatic > Deep subsurface >... | reverse complement strand
ATACTCTTATCAAACTGGTATTTTCTATAGTAGTCTTTATGCACAATGTGAAAAATTGGCTGACTTTGTAATAAATGTTACTGAAGCAGTTGAAAAAGTTAATGAATAAATAACAGAAATGAAATTTGATATTATAGTTTTAGGATCGGGTCCTGGCGGTTATGTTGCGGCAATTCGTGCATCACAACTAGGCTATTCAACAGCAATTGTTGAAAGAGAAAACTTAGGTGGTATATGTTTAAACTGGGGATGTATTCCTACAAAAGCCCTTCTAAAGTCGGCTCAAGTTTATAATTACCTCAAACATAGTGCTGATTATGGTATTGATTTGGATGGAAGTCCTAAACCTAATATGGATAATATTGTAACTCGTAGCAGAACAGTTGCTGAAAATATGAGTAAGGGAGTTGAATTCCTTATGAAAAAAAATAATATTCAGGTTATTGAAGGAGATGGTAAACTTCTTAGTGGTAAAAGATTGGAAGTGAAATTAAAAACTGGCCAGACTGAAGTTTATGAAGCTAATCATATTATTTTAGCAACAGGGACTCGTTCTCGTGAGTTAGAAAATCTTCCTCAAGATGGAAAGAAAATTATTGGTTACCGACAAGCAATGACTTTAAGAGAACAACCTCAGACTATGGTTGTTGTTGGCTCTGGTGCAATTGGGAGCGAATTTGCATATTTTTATCAATCCATAGGAACTCAAGTTACCCTTGTTGAATTTATGCCTCAAATTGTTCCAAATGAAGATAAAGAAGTGTCCTCAACTCTTCAACGTTCATTTAAGAAAAGCGGAATGAAAATATATACTTCTACTTCAGTTGAGTCAGTTGACACAAGTGGAGATAAATGTAAGGTTAGTATAAAAGGGAAAAAGGGTGTTGAAATAATAGAAGCTGATATAGTTCTTTCTGCCGTTGGTGTAACTACTAATATTGAAAATATAGGATTAGAAGAACTGGGTGTTGAAGTGGATAGATCTAAAGTTGTTGTTGATGACTTTTATAAAACAAATATAGAGGGAGTTTATGCAATTGGGGATATTGTTCACGGGCCTGCACTTGCTCATGTATCATCAAAAGAGGCAATAATTTGCGTTGAAGCTATTCATGGTTTAAATCCTAAACCAATTTCTTATAATAATATTCCTGGCTGTACATACACCTCTCCTGAAATTGCATCTGTTGGTTTAACTGAAGAAAAGGCTAAAGAAGATGGCAGAGATATTAAAGTTGGAAAATTTATGTATATGGCCTCTGGTAAAGCTTCTGCAAGTGGAAATAGAGATGGTTTTGTAAAGGTCATTATTGATTCTTCTACCGATGAGCTTATTGGTTGTCATATGATTGGTGATAATGTTACTGAAATGATTGCTGAAGCTGTTGTGGCTAGAGAGAATAAGATTTCTGCTCATCATATTATTGATGGAGTTCATCCTCATCCAACAATGTCGGAAGCAATGATGGAGGCAATTGAAGTTGCTTATTCAAAAGCTATACACGGTTAGATATTATGAAAATAATAAAAACTCCAATTCCCGATCTTTTAGTTATTGAACCAAATGTTTTCAATGACCAAAGAGGATATTTCTTTGAGTCTTATAATCAAGAACATTATTTTAACAATAATATGGATATGTTATTTGTTCAAGATAACGAATCTAAATCAGGAAAAGATGTTCTAAGGGGTCTTCATTTTCAAAAACCTCCATTTGCTCAAGGAAAACTAGTTAGAGTAATTCAAGGAAAAGTATTGGATGTTGCTGTTGACCTTAGACAAGGTTCTCCAACCTATGGAAAATATCATGCAGTTGAATTGGATGCAATTTCTAAGAAGATGTTCTATATTCCTGAGGGTTTTGCACATGGTTTTCTAACCTTGGAGGAGGATACTATATTTTCATATAAATGTACTAATTACTATAATAAAGAATCTGAAGGTTCAATACTTTGGTCAGACGAAACAATAGGGGTTGAGTGGGGTATTGAAAATCCAATTTTATCCGCCAAAGATATGAAAGGTCCATTATTTAAAGATTTTCAATCGCCATTCCAATATTAATGGCTAGTGAAGAAAAAATAAAAGAAGTCCTAAAAAAATACTGGGGATACGATAGTTTTATTTACAATCAAGAAGCTATCATATCCTCAGTTCTATCTAATAAAGATACAGTTGGTATAATGCCAACAAGTGCAGGGAAATCTCTTTGCTATCAATTACCAGCCCTTTTAAGTCCCGGAATAACAATAGTTGTTTCTCCTTTGATTGCACTAATGATTGACCAAGAAAAAACATTAAAAGATAAGGGAATTAGGGTTAGGGCAATATATTCAGGCCTAAGCAATCAGGAAATTGAACTTGCACTTAATAACTGCCTTTATGGGAAGGTGAAAATCTTATATATTTCTCCCGAAAGAGTTTCTTCCAAGCTATTTATTTCCTATTTTGAAAAGATGAAAGTCAATTTAATTGCTGTTGACGAAGCTCATTGCATTTCTAAATGGGGATATGATTTCAGACCTGCTTTTCTTAATATAGCCAACCTAAGGCAATATCATCAAAATGTACCTGTCCTTGCTCTTACTGCTACGGCAACAAATATTGTTATTGATGATATACAAGAGAAACTACTCTTTAAACAAAAAAACAGTATAAGGTCAAACTTTAAGCGCCCAAATCTCTCATATACTGTTTTTAGAGAAGAAGATAAGATTTCAAGGATTAAAACAATAGTTGAAAATGTTGGTGGTTCAGGTCTAATTTATGTTCGTTCACGAAGAAAAACAATTGAATTATCTCAAACTCTAAATGCTCTTGGAATTAAGGCAGCTGCCTATAATGCAGGTTTATCTATGCCAATAAGGAACTACCATCAAAAGCAATGGCAAGATGATGAAATTGATCTTATGGTTGCAACAACTGCCTTTGGAATGGGAATTGATAAGCAAAATGTTAGTTATGTAATACATTACGACTTACCTGAAAGCATTGAGGCATATGCTCAAGAAGTTGGGAGGGCAGGGAGGAATGGCGCTAGAGCTTATGGTATTCTCTTATATAATCAAAATGATATAGTGCAGCTTAGAAGATCCATTGAATCAAGTTTTCCTGAAAAGAAATTTATTCAAAATATCTATAACGCCTTAGGTAATTACTATAAAATAGCATCAGGTACAGGTAATGATAATAGATATGATTTCGATATAATATCTTTTTCCCAAAGCTATAATTTTGATCCTTATTTAGTTTTTAATTCCATGAGGATACTTGAAAGTTCAGGTCTTATAGAGATGGTTGAAAACAGACACCCTTTTTCAAAAGTCTTTATAAATATTGATATAGAACCGCTCCATCAGTTCACTTTAGAATATCCTCAGTATTTTCCCATCATTGAAGCCCTTAGAAGAAATTATCCTGGGATAATGACTGACTTTACAATTATTGATGAGATTAAAATTGCCAAGATTTGCTACGATACTGAAGCCAATATTTATAATTCGCTAAAAAAATTAGAGAAATATAATGTACTATACTATGATCCTAAATCAACCCAACCCCAAGTTATATTTACTAAAAATAGGCTCTCAAACGATAATTTTGAACTCTCTCAAGAGCATTACTATCAAATAAAAGAAACCAATAAGAAAAAGGCAGAAGAATTAATAACATATATTCAATCGAATGAATGCAGGGAGGCTTATGTGTTAAGATACTTTGATATTGAGTCATCAAAATGCAATAAATGTGATTTTTGTATAGGAGAAAGGCATAGAAACAAAATTGAACCTCTCTATCAACAGATATTAGATGAATTAGAAATTTCACCAAGACCAATAACTTATTTTGCTAATAATTTGAAATTTGGATCAAAAGAAATTGTTATTCCCGCAATACGCAGATTAATGGACCAAGAGTTAATTGATATGAAAGAAAATATCATAAGTATTAAAAAATAATAGTATCAAATATCATTAATATTGTATATTTGCATATTAAATCAAAAACCCTATAACTATATGGCAGGATTAATTCGATATTTATAAAATGAAATTCTTAACTTAATCCCAACTAAGTTCCAAGATAAAACATTAACTAGCACTAATTTTCTTGGATTTGCAAAAAACTCATTCTCTCAAGAAGGAGAGGATATGATATTAAGTAAATTATTAGAAGGAGTAGAAAAAGGATTTTTTTTAGATATCGGAGCACATCATCCATTTCGTTTTTCAAACACCTATAGTTTTTATTTAAAAGGTTGGAGAGGAATTAATATTGATGCGATGCCTGAGAGTATGACGCTCTTCAATAAATACCGTAATGAAGATATAAACCTTGAAATACCAATAGCAAAGCAAAAGAGAATACTTCCATTCTATACTTATAATGAATCAGCATTAAATACCTTTTCTGAAAACTTAGCAAATGAAAGAGGAGAGCCTAAAAAGGTATATCAACTGGAAGCCAATCCACTTTCAGATATCCTAGATAAGTACTTACCTTCAAATATTAAGAATATAGATTTTATGTCAGTTGATGTTGAAGGTCTTGATTTAGAAGTGTTAGAATCTAATAATTGGGATAAATACAAACCAACAATAATTGCAATTGAGTCATTAGTTACTGCAAACGATATCTTCAGCTCACTAAATAGCGAGGTGGCAATATATCTAAACTCAAAGAATTATTCTCTTTGTTCAAAATCAGATAATACATTATTCTTTAGATTAAAAGATTAATTTTTTTTTAATCAGAAAGATGTATTTTCTACAAAATTGGGGCATATACATTTAATTTACTGAATCGCCGTTTTAATTTCGTGAATCGCCGTTTCATTTTCGTAAAACGCCGTTTCATTTTTCTAAAACGAAGTTCTGTTTTTTCCTGATTTTCTGTTACACTTTCTTGCTTTATAAAGTATAAACTTTATTCATTACAATACAGTCAGTAAGATATTTTTCTAATTAGATTGAATTACCCTCTAACAAAATGGGGCATATCTATAGGAAGAACAATTGAAAATTCAACTAATCCTCCAAATTCACCATTTTCATACCAAGGGGTTTGATAAATTAGCTTCTTTAACCCTTCCTTTTCTATTGTGTAAGCATTGGTTTTTGTGCTTGTCATCATTTCTCTAATTAGGCTTTGAGCCTTTTCATTATGGCAATCCATAAGATCTTTACCTATTAATTCCCTTGCTCCCGATTTCTGAAAAGTCATTGCACTTCTATCGTTCATTTCAATAATCTTACCTTCTTTATTCGAAATAGTAATCGCCATAAAAGGAAGTTCGTTTGCCCAGTTTTCCATATTATTTATTTTTTAAATTTCTTTTTCTTTGGTTTTGGTTCAGGTAATTGTTCATAAGTTTTTTGAATAACTTCTTTTATAAGGTTTTGCTCGTGGAGGTTTTCAATCAAAATACCAGGTTTTGCTCCCTTATAAGGAGGCATTTCATCGTTATTTGGAAGCAATTCCTTGCCAATATCAGTTTTCTTAATCACAAATTGATTTTCACAAACCAACCCAATAACTTTGTTTTTATAATAAACGCAATACCCTCCAAACATTTTCTTATAAGTTATATCTCCAACGCCTTTAATACTATCAAAAACATATTCCATAAATTCTAAATCTGAAGCCATAATCTAAAAGTTTAATTTTATGCAAATTTACTTGTTTTATCTATTATTCCAATAGGTTTTGAGAAATAAAAAAAAGCTTCAAACCTTTTGAGTGTTTGAAGCTTAATATTTAAATTGAATTATTAGAATTCTTATTTACAAGAAAGAGCTGCTAATGCAATTGAATACATTTTAGTTTGTGTTGAATCTCCTCTTGAAGAAAGAACACAAGGAACTTTTGCTCCAACAACCATTGCTGCTAATTCAGCTCCAGCTAATTTGGTTGCTGTTTTGTAGAATACGTTTCCAGCTTCAATTGTTGGCCAAACCAAACAGTCTGCATTACCTACAACTTCACCTTTTAGTTTTTTGATATCTGCACTTTCTTTGTCAATAGCAACATCCATTGCAAGTGGACCATCAATAATAGCACCATTAATTTGACCTCTATTACCCATTGCAGCAATAACCGCAGCATCAACACATGCAGGCATACCAACAGAAACTTGTTCAGTTGCAGCAATTAAAGCCACTTTTGGCATTTCAATTCCAAGAACTTTTGCAGTTGAAATAACATAATTAGTTAGAGCAACTTTTTGTTTGAAATCTGGAGCAGGAATAACTGCAACGTCAGATGTGATAAGTAATTTATGGTAGGTTGGTAATTCAAATACAGAGATATGAGAAAGAACTGGTTTACCCCCTGGCATAAGTCCTGATTCCTTATTTAGGATAGCTCTCATATATTTATCAGTAGTGCAAAGACCTTTCATTAAGAAATCACCTTTTCCTTCATTAATAATTTTAACCGCTAAGTTTGCAGCACCTTGTTCGTTTGCTTCTTGAACAAGAGTAAATTTATTAACATCAATACCTTCTTGCTTACATACTTTCTTTATTGTTTCTATATCTCCAACCAATGTTGCATCTACAAATCCTGCATCTATTGCCATTGATGCAGCTCCAATTGTGTGAGAATCGTTAGCAAAAGCAGCAACTAATCTCTTCTTTCCTTTTAGCTTTGCAGCTTCAATAATTTGATCTAATTTTGTTATCATTACTATGAAATTTGGAATTATGAAATAAAATATTATATTTTTTGCAAAGGTACTTAGTTTATTAGAAATTACCAATCTTATATATGAGTTTTATTTCTAAATATAGTATATTTGCAAAATGAATTTACGTTTAAGGGCAGTTGAATTAAGTGATGCCAATTTAATATATGAATGGGAAAATACCTATTCGCTTTGGGGAGTTAGCTCAACAAGGGCTCCTTTTTCTCGTTATGCAATTGAGAATTATGTTCAGAATGCTCAAAATGATGATATTTTTTCTGTAAAACAAATGCGTTTTATGATAGATATTGAAGAGGGAGGTCGGGTGTATACTATTGGTTGTGCAGACTTATATGATTTAGAACCGCAACACCTAAGGGCAGGGGTAGGGATATATATTGCAGAGGGTGAGTTTAGGAGGAAAAATGTTGCCTTTAATTCTTTGGAATGGATATGGAATTATGCAAAAAACATATTAAATATTCATCAGCTCTATGCCTATATAACCGAAGATAATATCCCAAGTTCAAATCTATTCCTTAAGGCTGGCTACCAAAAAACAGCCACCCTTAAAAATTGGATGAAGAAAGGCGATAACTATTATGATGTCTTTGTGTATCAAAAAATTTCTAACCAATAATTACTAAGAATTTACTTATCTATGAAAAAAAAAATGTCTTGGATAATCCCTTTATTAGCAATCCTATCTGCAATAATAATGTTTACTATTTACTTTCTTTCTTCAACCGTTGATATATTGGAAGATAAGGTCTATCTCTATATTGAACCAAATACTCAAAGGTCGGAAATTGTTAGTTCAATTGAATCCCAAAATATTATCATTAATTCTGTAGCTTTCAAGTTCTACTCAACTATTTTCAATTATAATAAAGTATATTCTGGACGATATGAGCTTAAGAAAGGAATGAGGGTTGGACAATTAGTTAAGAAATTATCTAGGGGTAATCAAGCGCCTTTAAATCTTATTATTGGAAAATCTAGAACAAAGGAAAACTTTAGTGAAAATATCTCTAAAGAATTGGCACTAACCAAAAAAGATCTTCTAAATAAAATGAATGATAATAAATTCTTAAAGGAGTTTGGAGTTGATTCATCAACAGTTATTTCACTTTTCATTCCCAATACTTACGAGGTATATTGGAATATTTCTGCAGAAGAATTTATAATAAGAATGTTTAAAGAACAAGAGAAGTTTTGGAAAAAACGGGAAGAAAGGCTAAAGGAAATTGGCTATAATAAATTAGAGGTGATGACTATTGCAAGCATTGTTGAGGAGGAAACCAATAAGAATGATGAAAAACCAATAGTTGCAGCCGTATACATTAACAGATTAAAAAAAGGAATGCCACTTCAGGCCGACCCTACAGTTAAATTTGCCATTGGAGACTTTACAATAAAAAGAATAATAGGAAGTATGCTAGGTGTTAATTCGCCATATAATACCTATCAAAACACAGGCCTGCCACCAAGTCCTATATGTATTCCAAGCATTTCTTCAATAGATGCTGTACTTAACTACGCTAAGAATGATTATATATTTTTCTGTGCAAAAGAAGACTTTTCAGGCTATCATAATTTTTCTTCCGACGTCCAAGAACACTATTCCAATGCAAGAAAATACCATCAAGCACTTAATAGATTGGAAATGGAATAGGTTAGAACTAATATACTTATAAGGTTCTTGGCTATAGTAATTAAAGAAATTTTTAGGGAATAAAAAAAGGGTAAGCTACTTACATCGCACCGCTACAACCTTCTTACCTTGCTGCATTCCTGCCCTGGGGAGATTCAAAGGGAGCTGGTCGTGTAAGACTTACCCAATTGCAAAATTACAATTTTTTTCAATAAAACCAAGCATTAATCAAAGTTTTTCCTAATTATTTATCAATTACTTCTCAATTATCTTTCTCTCACCTGTTTTCATCCACAATAAAAAGATAATAATATGAAACCTAAGTACAATAAAAACGAAGTTTAATCCTCCTTCATTCATTTTGAAGCTTTGATTAATAAGTAGAACTTAAGAAAAGAGTTTTGTGAATAAAAATAAATTATGTACTTTTGCGATTAACAAAAATATTGGAAATGAAAAAAATGAGTTGGAAGAAAATATTAGTATCGTATTTATTTATTTTGATTTCTACTATATTGTTATTTTTCCCAATTGATTTATTGACCTATAGCAATTTTGAAATAAATAATTTTGGAGAGTATTTATTACAAAATTTTGTTATTGTTTCAATTTTAATATTTATATCTGCATTAGCAGTTTTGTATTTTAATAAAAAAATTTGGATTAAAAAAATTATTCTTAGAATAAGTTTAGAAATTATGTTCGCTTTTTTCTTAGTAAATTCTATCCGTTTTCTATTCCAATATTTTTTTTTAATTAGATTCACCCTTCAAGATTTTATATTTTTATCATTTCGCGATAAATCTTTTTTCGTTTCTTCTATAGAAGGATCTTTAATAATATTAATGATAGAAACAATTTATTTATATTATAAGCGTAAGGAAAGCGAAATTGAAAATAATAAATTCAAATATATTCAATTGAAGAATCAATTAAACCCTCATTTTCTTTTTAATAGTCTAAATATATTGTCTGCTATGATTTATACAAAATCTGCAAATGAAAGCGTAGAGTATATTGAAAAGCTTTCAGAATCATATCGTTATGTGTTGACAAATGATGATAAGAATATAATATTATTAAGAAAGGAAATTGAGTTTATCCATATATATGGAGATGTTTTAAAGGCTAGATTTTCTGATGGTTTTTTATTGAAAATAACTTTGGAAGAGGAGGATTTGAATTGGGAAATATTATTTATGTCGTTGCAGTTATTGGTTGAGAATGCATTTAAGCACAATATTGCATCAAAAGAAAAGCCTTTGATAATAAATATATATTCTGAAAATGGATATATAGTTGTTTCTAATAATAAAGTTATTAGGCTAGATAATGTTATTTCAACAGGCATAGGCCTAAAAAACTTAAAAGAAAGATATAAAATGATAACTAAAAGAGAAATTGAAATTATTGATGACAAAGAAATGTTTATAGTTAAAATTCCAATGATATGAGAGTAGTAATTGTTGAAGACGAGCCTTTGGCTCAAGAGTTTTTATGTAAATTATTAACGTCAAAATATCCTGAGATAGAAATTATAAAGGTTTTAGATTCTGTAAAAGATAGTATTTGCTATTTTTCCAAAGCAGAAAATGCAGTAGATTTAATATTTATGGATATACATCTTAAGGACGGCAACTGTTTTAAGATTTTTGAAAAAGTAAAAATACCTACACCTATAATTTTCACTACAGCCTTTGATGAATATGCCATAAAAGCTTTTGAAGTAAATAGTGTGTCATATATCCTAAAGCCATTGAGTGAAACCAAGATTAATAAAGCAAAGGATAAATTTAATCAAATAAATCCTCAAACAAATATTGACAATATCACACAGCTTCTTTCCTCAATTAATACAGAACAAAAATATAAAAAACGAATTACTGTAAAGTTGGGAGATCGAATTATTGTTGTTGACGAGAAAGATATTGCTTACTTTATTGCCGAAGGCAGAACTTGTTATCTATATACAAAAGACAATAATAAATATATTGTAGATTTTTCTTTAGAAAAACTCTTTGTTCAACTTAATCCTAAAATATTCTTTCGCATTTCAAGAGATTGTATAACCGCATTTGATTCAATAAAAGATATATCAAAACATTATAAAGGACGATTGTGTATATTACTTACTCCCGAATATGAAAAGAACATTATTATAAGCCAAGAAAGAGTTTCGGACTTTATGAAATGGGTTAACGGAGAGTAAAGAAGTTATTCATATCCACTTCAATACTTTATTATTCCATTTTACCTTAAATGTATTACGTTTAAGGCATATTTGATTTTAAATTTCTATATATACATTTGTTCCATCAAAATAATATAAATTAAAGCAGCTATTTATCTACCTATTGATAATATCACATTACACAAAATATTGTACAGTTTCCTT
>Ga0172378_10006707_pt1 | contig 10737 bp, 6 predicted proteins | sample GrowelOW332metaG_FD_119755 | JGI IMG/M metagenome (GOLD analysis project Ga0172378, IMG submission 119755) | Groundwater microbial communities from an aquifer near a municipal landfill in Southern Ontario, Canada - Pumphouse #3_1 metaG | ecosystem: Environmental > Aquatic > Deep subsurface >... | reverse complement strand
TCATAGCCGAGCAATACTAATTACCCGAAAGCTTATAATCGCGGATTATATAAACATTAACACTCCAAACAAGTCAAAAGATTTTTGTCACAGCCATGTGCTATGATAAAAACGAACTTTATAATGATATTGGTCAGTTTCATAGGAAACATCAATGACCTAAAGATATTCGTCTTGAATCTCCTAGGAGATGTAAACTTGGGACAAATAAAGATATTAAAAGGTGCTTTTAGCATAGGGGATCCACCTCTTACCATTTCGAACAGAGAAGTTAAGCCCTATAACGCCGATGGTACTGCGCAAGCGGGAGAGTAGGAAAGTGCCGAATTTAATTTAATCACCCTTTTTGAGGGTGATTGATGGCGAGGTAGCTCAGCTGGTTAGAGCGCGTGATTCATAATCACGAGGTCGGCGGTTCAAGCCCGCCTCTCGCTACTTAAACAATAAACGTTCAGAATTTTATTATTCTGAACGTTTATTGTATTATTTTAATCTGCAAATATTTAAATCCTGCATTTTATGAAAAATTCATCCACCACTTTATTTTTCAAAAAAATACTCCTATTTATATTTTATATTTCATAAAATAAATTGTTTAAAATTTGAATTATTCCCAAATTCCTGCAATTTTCTCTCCACAGAATTCACATTTCCCATTTTTTATATGCTTCTCAATAATATTGTATCCAGATCGTTTAATTACTTCTTTGTGACATCTTGGGCATATGGTATTTTCCATATTAAGTTCTGGTACATTGCCAATAAAAACGTATTTAAGTCCTTCTTGAATTGCAATATTCCAGGCGTTTTTTAAAGTATTTAAAGGTGTAGCCTGAGATTGCATTAACTTATACATAGGGAAAAAACGACTGAAATGAAGCGGAGTATTTTCGAATCCGTTTTCAGCCAGCCAGTGACACATGCGTAAGATCATATCAGTATCATCATTCCACGAAGGAATAAGCAGATTGGTAATTTCAAGCCATACACCTTCGTCTTTTAGAGTTTTCAGAGTATCTAAAACAGGCTGCAATTTTCCACCGTTCAGTTTGGTATATATTTCATTGCTAAATGATTTCAAGTCAATATTAGCTGCATCAATCACTTTACATAGTTTGCGTAACGGTTCTGGATTAATATATCCTGCAGATACCATTATATTACGTATCCCTTGCTGATGGGCGATGACGGAAGTATCGTAAGTATATTCGTAATAGGTGATAGGTTCAGTATAAGTATAGGCAATAGAAGCACATTTTTCTTGCTTACATAATGAAACAACTTTTTCAGGAGGCAAATCATAATTTTCCGTTTCTGTGGGATTCTTCTGGGAAATTGTAAAGTTTTGACAATTAAGACATGATAGATTACATCCTGCAGTTGCAATAGATAAACTTTTACTTCCTGGTAAAAAATGCAACAATGGTTTCTTTTCAACTGGATCAACATTAACTGTACATGGATTTCCATATGCTATTGTATATAAAATACCCTTATGATTAACACGACTTTTGCAAAAACCAGATTTTCCTTCGGGAATAATACATTCCCTAGGACAAATATGACATTTTACTATTTTTAGAGTTTTCTCATAAAACAAGGCTTCTTTTTTCATACGCTTCTTTTTTTTACTAACAATGAATTTATCTTATAAATTAAGAACGTATCTAAGTTCTAGGATCTCTCATTAACTTACTTAAGCATAAACTTTGATGAATTTAGATTTAGTTTATATTCATGTTCGTTTTATTTTAAATAAATTTTATAATCCTGAAAAAAACAATTATTCACTAAAGACAATTGCTTCATAGGTATATAGTTCGGCATTCTTCCATCCATCCCATGATAATCCTGCTTTATCATGAGAACAATGATTTAAAATTTCTTCTTTTGTCCATCCTGTTTCTTTAGCTACCTGAGGTAAATAAGTTCCGCTTTGCATACCTTTCTTTATATAAATCCCTTGTTTACCTAAAATAAACTTATTTATATTATCTATTTTTTTTAAGGGAGATAATACGGATATTTCAATCTTAATACTTTCCATTTCACTTTCTTCAACCTTAGGAAAACGAGGATCTTCAAAAGCAGATGACACTGCCATTTCTCTCACAATTTTATATAGAGGCTCTTGAACTACAAAAAGGCCTATACATCCTCTTAACTTAAGGTCTTTATTTAAAGTAACAAAAGCTCCACATGGCATACTAAGTGTTTCTGTTAAAATATAGGAAGAATTATACGGATATTCTTTATTATCCAATTTACTGATAATTGATTCACGTGCTATTTTTAATAGCTCGTGTTTTTCGTTCTCAGAAAGAGAAAATGTCATTTTTTTTGGAATGGACTGATTTCTTGTAAATATATAAGAATGATAGCCTACTACACTATCTTTTCCTCCGCATATAGAATCTCCAGAGTTCCTATACATAATGTGTTTGATGGAAATATTTTTTGAATCTGAGGAAAGATATAGCAATGTCAAAATTGCACTTTGTCCACAGGCACTGGTCACTAATCCCGATATTCCAGCATTACTATTTTGTAGCAGTGCTTGTAAAAACTCGTTAGGTGAACCTGTTTCTATCGCATCTCCTGTTTTTTTGTCTGATTTTTCAGCTCCATCATACGTAGGATAATGAGAAAAATCACTGCTAATAACAAATAAATTCTTTTCGTTAAAATAAGGTTTAAGTGCATTTGCAATTTTTCTTATAATAGAGACTGACTGTGTTCCTATTATGATGGGAACAATGCTGGTTTCATGTGCAAAATGATATTGAATAGTAGGTAGCTGAATTTCTAGACAATGTTCTTTTTGGTGTGCATCATGACAACAAGAAAAGAAAGTATAGTCTTTAATCAATTTGGTACAAAGTTCAGTATCTACTTTTATCCTACCAAGTGGGGTCTGATAAAAGTTATATTCATTGTTTATGGAAGCTCCGCTAATGGTAACATAATGACTTGGCCCAATAAGAAAGATATGGTCATATTTATTTTTAGGATTAATCATTGCAAATGCGGAAGCAGCTACCCCTCCAGAAAAAACATATCCTGCATGAGGTACTATAACAGCAGCTACATTATATAATACTTTTTGTTCACGTACAGGTTTAAAAAAATCCTTCAGTTGTTTTGTAAGTGCGTATTCTTCTTTGGGATAAAAAGTACCTGCTACAGCAGCAGGACGAGTTTCTTTATTTTCAGGTTCATCTTTTCCTTGGCATGAATCTGACAAAATTAATTTTGACATAATCATAATTTTAGAGAAAACATTTAACGCAAAATTATATTCATTTGGCGTATCCTACTTTTAGGAGTATATTCCTAAAGTTATACTATTTAATGTGATTTAACAATGTTATTTATATAAATATTTTACGTTGTGCAGACACGAAGAAATAAAATAGTAGTAAAGTCGTTTATACAAATTTGTGAATGAAATGAGCTATTCAATCTACGAAAAGGATAATTTTTAAGTGTTGAATTTATATATGATATTATAATAGTTCGTTTTTAGGCATAAAATATTTTAATATAATTCATATTCTAATATATTAGACTCATTTTATATATTGTAGAGTTAGAAAGTTTAATTTAAATTCTATGAGTAGAATCTTTTATTCGTAAATTTTTAATAAAATAATGGTTATAAAATTAATAAAAAATATTATTAATTTTACAACCATTATTAGACTATTGCTTAAATAGTTTAAAAGGAACTATTATAAACAAAAATCATTTTATACCTCCAGCTTGCTTAAAGGCTACTTCCAATGCATTTGCACTACTAGGACGAGGTGCATTATAAAACGTTAACTTACCATCTTTGTCATAAATAAAAAAATGGGGGATACCTGAAACACCTAATTTCTCAAAAAAGCCTTTATCAAGGCATCTATATTGATTCTCTTTAGATATTCCTAGGTCTTCCATCTTTTTTATCCAAGCATTTTTTTCTTTATCAAGAGAAATAGAAACAAAAACTATATTTTCATTTTTAAACTCTTTTTCTATTTTTAGTAAATAAGGAATTTCAGCACAACATGGATGACACCAAGATGCCCAACAATCAATATAAAGTATTTTTCCTTTTATGGATAAATCTTTTAAGGACATGGTTTTACCATCAGTGTTTTCTAATTGAATATCTGGAAGTAATGACCCTTCTAGAGTATATTTTTTACTTTTAAATGAGTTTATGTAGGAGCTACCATCAATATCTGCATATTTACAAGCATCTTCTAGTTCTACTAAACCTTCTTTAAAGTTTACTTTATAATTATACTTGTTAATATAGTTTTTAAATATTTTATCTAGTACCTCACATATTATTTTTTTATTATGGAATTTCTCTTTTAGCATATATGTTTTTTCTTTTAGAGTTTTTCCTAATAGAGATTGATAAATATAATATGTACCGTTATAAAATCTTAATGTCAAATCATTATCCAATATATTAATATTATTATAAATATCCTCAATTTGTTCCTTAGATATTTCTATCTTGTTACTCGATAATGCCTCTTTAATTTGTTTAATATTTATATAATTCCATACTTTAATAAATTCTACGATTTTATTAGGTAATTTATATTTATAAGTAATTTTATCTAATTTATTTATAAAATATTCAAAATACTCCTTACCTTCTTTCTTGTTTACACCTTTGTTCCAGATTTTTAAACTTTCTGAATTTATAAATTCTTCTAATTGGAATAAAACTTTATTAACATTGTCTTTAGATAGAAATTCAATTTTATATGGACTTACATTAAAATCAAATTTAAATGTAAAATTTTCATTTTTTTTCAGATAAAAATATTTACTTATTTGACGTATGTTTTTCTCACTTCCATATTTTCCTGTAAATTTATAAACTCCTTCATTAAACTGACCGTTAAAACGGTCAGCTTTTTTGGATTCTATCAATAAATCATTATTGTTACCATCATTAATATAAATTGAATATTCTATATTTTTTTTATTTTGTGTAATGATATTTAGTCCTGAATTTTGAGAATAAACATTTAAACTCAAAATCATAAAAGCTAAAAATATTATTATATTTTTCATTTTCTATATTATTTATAAATATGATATTAATTTTATTTAGCGGCAGGTATATAATTATCCTGGCTCAATGATTTATAAATAATATCAATAGGTCTACTAGTAATATTCTCAAATTTTTGAGTAGGTTTTAAATTTGGAACTACACCTATATCCGAAGCATTATAAATATACATACCCCCTTTATATTCTTCAGAACTATTGTTATCTATAAAACCGACGTAGATCTCTCTCATATCGTGACTCACCTTAATTAATGTAACTTCCTTCCCTTCTCCTAAATCAATAGCATCATCATTTGGAAATTTATTTAAAGGTGCAATATTTGAGGGATACCACAAGTATATTTTATTGTCATTAAAATAATAAGCGCAATTATATCTTCCATTGGGAGTTATACTTTTTTCAGATATAGTACAAATAGGATTATTCACTTCAAATTCGTTAATAATTTCCCATGCATTACTTGTATTTACATCATATTCTATTACCTTATAATTTTCCGAAATATTTTTATTTTTACCAATAGCATAAAAATGAGTGTTTTGTCCTTCACCTCCATTGCCATTCATCGTAAAAAGGTTTATAATATTATAGTCCTCAAATTCATTTATTTTACCATCATCTACAAATGTACCATCTATTTTAACCATAGTGTTATTTGCAGGATTTGAGCCTCCATAGTATTCAAAATAGGGAATAGATGTATATAGTTTAGAATTCTTTATTCCTATTATTTGGGTAGTTAAATTTGAATAAAATATATTATAATAACCAGTATATACTTTATCATATTCACCTATAAAAGATGTCGATTCAAAAAAACCAAGTTGGGCTTTTTGATATTGTATTACTCTACCTTTAGACGTAGATAAATAAGTGCTAGGAGCATGAGTATCTTCTATTGATGCTCCAGTAATATATTCACCTGGATATTCTTTTGTAAAATCTAATACTATTATTAATTTAAAGGTACTAGGCTCACATACATAAATTTTTTCTTTCGTTATAATATGGAGATAGGAACTTGAAGATCCGTACTCAATTATTGATTTACATATTTTTATTACATTTTCTAATTTGTACTCAGGATTAAATTTTTCAAATAAATTTAAACTAAATTTCAACTCTTTTCCTTCAAGTATTTCTGTGGGACTCAAAATTCTTGCAAATGATAATGTGGATTTATTTGTAGCTTCATCATTACCAACAATCATATAACCTTCATCGTAATTTCTTACTTTTAAGAGCCATGTTTTAACTTCTTTATAGTCCTTATTTTTAACCTCTAAATTTAGATTATATTCACCTGGTTTTGTAAATATGTGACTTAAAGTTTTATTGTTTCCACAATGCACCGAATCATCTAAGACTCCTGAATCTACATGTTTAAAGCTTGCAAACCATTGATAAGAAGCTTCTCCTTCAATACTCATGGTAATGTTCGGGGTGAATTCTAGCTTTTGTCCCAGATCAATACTTAAGGTATCTGTATCAGAGCTTATTTCTATTTCTGAAAAATTCGCATTGTTTTTAGGATAAACCAGGTCGGATTTATCATTAATACATGAACTAACAAGTAGTACAAGTATCACTATATATATATTAAAAATTTTCATACCTTATAATTTTTATATTTTAAACATACTATAATTAAATTAATAAATATTAGGCTTTGTAAAACCTAGATTTAATTCCGGATGAGCTAAACTATATTCATAACATGGAGTAAGTACATAAATACCCATTGAATAAGAAAATTTAAAAAAAGGATTATTACCCCCTTTAAGTCCTGGTTTGTCTAAATTAACACCACCAAATTCAACTATTTGATTATAGAAGTAAGGATTTTTTTCTTCCATTTCCCAGAAATACTTATAAACTAAAGAAGCTGATATTTTAGAAAATTCACCCATACAATAACTTAACCACCATTCAGGTTGATTTGGCATTTTATCATCAAAAGTAATAGTAAATTCATTATGTCCTCGAATTACTAATTCTTCTGTTTCCTCAATTCTTAAGGTTATTATTGCTCTAGAAGTTTCAAGTTCTGAATTTCTTATTAATTTTACAGGTATATAAGTATGAATAGAATCTTTAGGTAATATAACCTCATTTGGTATGTCATAGTATTCTTCTTTTGAAGCTATAAATTCTTCAGAAGCATATTTTTCATTTTCAATTATCACCTTTATTTTTCTGTCATAATCTCTTGGCATGCCCATCAGTTTTACATCAATTTTATATGTAAATTCTGTTTTATCATCGAATCCAAAATTATAAAAAGTTGAATCTGTCTTTGTATCAAATGGTAAAAACACACCATCATTTTGGGATAAATCATATAATTTGTAATTATCATTATTACATGAAATAAGTACAAAAATCAAACTAAGTATTATATAAATTTTTTTCATAACTTATTTTTTTTCAAATCTATAATCAAATTCTTCATTAGGAATAGGAAAGACATAATATTTATTCATGTCTTCAGTTGAAGCTGAATAGGTTTTATATGTTTCATTACAAACTATATCCATATTTAATTTCTTCATATCAAACCATCGTTGACCTTCACCTACTAATTCTTTATGTCTTTCATTGTAAAGTAGGTCAAGACTAGCAGTTAATACTGGCTGTCTATCTTTAAGTGCTGTTAGACCTCTAGAAGTTAATACCTTGTTTATATGTAAGCTTGCACCTATAAGGTCATTATTCCTTAGATCTGCCTCAGCTGCTATATAATACATTTCAGGTATTCTTATCATCGAAATTCCTTCAATAAGTCCTCTTTTTGAAGCTGTTTCATCAGATTCAATTCTATTTATATCCACAAATTTCATAAAATATCTCATGGCAGAACTTCCACTTGCTTCTCCATGATATGCAAACCAAGTAAGTCTTGCGTCTTGACCAGAATTTTCCCCTAAGTATTTTTCATAAATATCAGACCATTCTTTTAATAAATTATGAGCTCCAGATTCTTCTTGGTATGGGGATAAAGATGTCCACGAAGCACCATCATATAACCTTAATTTTACTACATCAAAATAATCTTTTGAATAAAGACCAAATATATTTTCTTTATCATTTACTACTCCTGCCACTAAGGATTGAACTTCATCTTTTGTAGCTAAGGGGAATTTTTTTGAATCAATAACTTTTAAAGCTTCTATTTTAGCCTCATCATATTTTCCTTCCATCCTCAATACTCTAGCCAGCAATGCTGTGCTTGCATAATAATTTAAATGTAATTGTCTATATTTTAAGAAATCTTCTTTAATATCTGAAATGTTTTTTCTAGGGTAAGTTATATTATCTTTATCTTCTTCAAGTAGTTTTTGAGCGGTTTTTAAATCTTCGACCACTTTTTTATATACTTCTTGCACTGTCGAAAACGGAGTGTGCTCAAAGTTATAATTTGTAACGTAAGGTATGCCTTGTGCGTTTGGTTCTTTTTCTACATGAGGAGCAAAAGATTTAACTAAATCAAAATGCATCATAGCTCTTAATGCATATAGTTCCCCTTTATAAATATTTATTAAATCAAAATCTTTATTTTTTTCTAATTCTGATATTGCATTGTTAGTATAGCCTATTATTTCATACATATCTCCCCAAATGGACTTTAATGTAGAATAAGCGTTATCGTAGTCATATTTGGTAAATGGATAATTAGTTGTAACTTGACTACTACAACCTAAATCTTGAGATAGTAAAGAGAAAGTTCCCCAATTAAACATTTCTCCATACACTGTTCTTCTTTTTAGCGTTCCATATATTCCTGTTATTGCATCCTCGGAATTTTTATTATCACTAAACATATCTTCATTAACAATCTGATCCTTTGGATTAATGTCCAAAAAACTATTGCATGAAACAATATTTATACTAAATAATAAAAGTAATATTATATTCTTCATAACTTTTCTATTTAAAATCTTGTACTAATTGTAAAACTCACATTTCTAGCAAAAGGATAGGAAGTTCCTCTTTCCCTTTTAACTGTAGAGAAATATCCTATCTCATTAATAGAAAGATTAAAATTCAAACTATTAAAACCATATTTTTTAATTATTTCTCTGGGAAATTCATAACCTAAAGATATAGATGGTATTTTAAAATAATTCTCTTTTTCTACGAATCTTGAGCTATGATATATCTCACTAGAAGTTCCTAAAGATTTAATTGATAAATATTCGACAACATCCCCTGGCTTTTTCCATCTTTGAGTATAGGCACGTTTATCTGCATTGTATTTGGCATCCACAGATTCTATTCTTCGTTGTCTTGTTGAATTGTAAATATAACCCTTTAAAGAATATTGAAGACTTAAATTTACTGAAAACCCTTTATACTGAAAGGCAGATGAAATAGAGCCTCTAAGTTTTGGTTCTGTATCTCCTAATTTAACTTTATCTTGAGAATTATATGTTTTTGTATATAAACCTTCTTTTGTTATAAAAATCTCTTGTCCATCAGCAGGATCTATACCAGCTGAACGAACTGCGTATAAGGCAGAGGTTGATTCTCCTTCTATGTACAACTTACTTGGTTCATATCCACTAACACTAGCATTAACCTTATTTTGTCTTTTAAGGACATCTCCTATTTTAACTAATTCGTTATAATTATGGCTAGCATTTATACCAATTCTCCAATACATATCATCTTTTTTTAAGATAACTCCTGATAAGTTTATTTCATACCCTCTATTTAATTGTTCTCCAATATTTCTACTAACTTGTGAAATACCTGAAGATAAAGGCATAGAGACAGGAACTATCATGTCTTTTGTTCTCTTTACATAATAATCTAAATTAAAATCTAATCTATTATCTAAAAATGTTGAAGTAATACCAATATTTAAGTCTTTAGTAATTTGAGCTTTTAGATCCGTATTCCCCATAGACATAGGATTTGCACCAAGTCCTGCTTTTCCTGATAAATTGGGGTCATATTGATAAGTAGTTATTGCTTGATAAGAAGCAAAATTTAAACTACCCGTGTGACCATAACTACCTCTTAGTTTAAGAATATCTACAATGTTTAAATTTTTTATCCAATTTTCTCTATGTAAATTCCAACCCATACCAAGACTCCAATAGGGAGCATATCTTTGATTTTTACCAAATTTTGATGAACCTGAATAACGTAGAGAGCCATCAATAAAATAACGTCCTAAATAAATTAAATTAGCCGAAGAAATAAAGGCAACATTTGAATTCTCAGAACTCATTCCACCTGGTTTTGATCCTTCTGCGAAAGAATTTGCAAACTTAATGTCAGAAAGATTGTCATTTAGAAATCCTATTGCGGCAAAAGAATAGGGGTCGTTTTTGTTTTTACTAAAACTAAATCCAGCATTAAAACTAATCATAGTACCTTTCTCGTCAATGTTCTTATTAAAATTCACAGTAGCTCTACCATCATAATTAAAACTCTTATCAGAAGAAATAGAGTAACTACCTTTTTTATCACTTTCAGTAGAAAAAAAGGTATTTGATAGCGGAGATTTATATATATATCCTCCATTGTCGCTAGTTTTTAGATTTCCTATAGCAGTAACATATAATCCAGTTTTTATATTCCATCTAAGATTAATATTTGCAGAAAAATCTTGTGTTTCTGATTTGTTAAAAGATGATAAAGAAG
>Ga0172378_10006705_pt1 | contig 10738 bp, 10 predicted proteins | sample GrowelOW332metaG_FD_119755 | JGI IMG/M metagenome (GOLD analysis project Ga0172378, IMG submission 119755) | Groundwater microbial communities from an aquifer near a municipal landfill in Southern Ontario, Canada - Pumphouse #3_1 metaG | ecosystem: Environmental > Aquatic > Deep subsurface >... | reverse complement strand
TTGTGGTGACTTAACTGTAACACTTTTGGCTCTCAATTGCTATTCTTTTTTTCTTGGTGTAACATATCTATTGTAATCCTACACGAACGGTAGTTTTCACAGGACGAACGGTATTGAATTTCACAAGTATTTGTGCTATAATTAAAGTGTAGAGTTATGTCTAAAGGAGATGAGTAATGATGGATATTGCCATTATAGAAGATTTGGACACAGATAGAGCTGTGCTTATAAAAATGCTTGAGCGCTTACTGTTGCAAGAAAAAGCAAATTATTCAATATCACACTTCTACAGCGGTGAAGCGTTTCTTGAAGCTTTTTCGCCGGATAAATATCAAACTGTATTTTGCGATATACTTTTAGGCAACGGAATAAGCGGAATAGCGACTGCAAAAGAAATCAGAAAAATATCAAAAGACATTCCGATTGTATTTACAACCACCGAAAAGAGCTTTGCTTTAGAGAGCTATGAGGTGCAAGCTTTTGATTATCTTGTAAAACCGTATTCGGAGGAAAGGGTGTCCGCCGTTCTGAAACGAATAATAAGCACCCATAATATAAAACAATATATGACCGTAAAATCGGGGCGTGAAGATTTTCGCTTTTGCATTGATGATTTAATGTATGTTCTATCCCTTAGAAACAGCATCGAGATTTTTCTCTCAAGTGGAAAAAGCATACAAAGCTACATATCCTTTGGAAGCATTTGCGATGATATGCCGCAGCAAATGCGGTTTTTAAATCCGGCACGTGGAATTATTGTCAATTTAGATTATGTTGATTCTATTTCAGGTGATGATTTCATACTGAAAAACGGTGTTCGCATTCCTATAAGCAGAACAAAAAGGCAGGAAATGAAAAGAGCTTTTGCGGATTATGTTATAAGCAAAACAAGAACGGAGGTACAATTGTGACAACAGCAAAATTACTTGAATGGTTTTTGTATTGCTGTGCCAATTTACTTCCGGAGTTGGCACTGATTATTATTACCTGCCGTGGCTTCCTGCGATTTTCACTTAAAAATACAACCTTGCTGTCTATGGGCGTATTTGTATGGTATTTTATCTGCATAGTGGCAAGTGAGGTTGGAATAATATCTTATATAGCACTTAATTTTATGCTGAATGCTGTCTATATACTGTTTGGCATTCTTCTGACAAAAGGAAAACCGTGGCAGCTTTTATTTTCGCTCGGTATTGTTTTAAACTACGGTAGTATTTGTGCTATTATTTCAGGCGGTATTTTAAGCGTACTTGGTCTGAATACGCTTATGTTCGGTTGGCAGGATTCACTTTTAACGTTTGGCATTGCCACAATTTTAGGATTTTTATATTATCGGCTGCTTGTTGGTCGTTTGAGAGCCTTGTTTGCAAGAGATACGGATAATATTTGGAAAGTGCTGTGGCTTGTTCCCGCTCTGTTTTGCGTAATACACTATTTCTGCATTTGGACTCAAGCCGGACAGTTTTCAACGCACATTGTAAATGTGATATTTCTTTCGGTAGTCAATGTTGGCTCAACGCTCATTTCGTATTTGGTGGCACAATTTGTTGATGACAGACTTGAAAAACAGCGTGTGGAAACAGATAATCAACGCCTTTTGGCTTTAGTATCACAATACGAAAATCTTAAACAGCGTATGGACGAAACACGCAAGGCACGCCACGATTTAAAGCAGCATTTACGCTTAATACAAAGTTATCTTGATACAAAAGATGATGACGCACTCCGTGATTACATAAACAAATATAGCCAAACTCTGCCGAAAGACAATAATGTAAGCTATTGCAAAAATAATACCGTCGATACTATTGTAAGATTTTATGCCGAGCAAGCTGAAAGCAGCGGAATAAAGTTTAAAACAAAGCTTAATTTAGATAACGATTTAAATATTTCAGAGCCGGACATTTGCGTATTGTTTGGAAATCTTTTGGATAACGCTATAGAAGAATGCAAAAAACATCTTGTTGGTTCGCCTGTAATAAAAGTCGGAAGTCAGCTTGTAGGTAGTAAAACACTTGTAATTACGGTTGACAACACTCCTGCAAGCAAGCCTGAAAAGAAAAATAATTTATTTGTTTCCACGAAACACGATAGCTTCGGAATCGGTACACAGTCTGCACAGGATATTGCAAAAAAGTATAACGGAGAAGTAAGATTTGAATGGAAAGAGAATACTTTTTATGCATCCGTTATATTGAATTTGGATAGTGAAATTAAGTAAATATTTATATCTCTGCTTGTCGGAGCAGTTAAAAAGGGGCTGTTGCAAATTTTTCGTTTTGCTACAGCCCCGATTTTTTCATTTAGTAACAGTTCGGTCTTGCTGCAAAACCGAATATAGAATTTGTAGTGATTACCACATTATTTGCACTGCTTGAACAATGGATAACAAGGATATTTCCGCTTGTGTCATACCCTGCAACAATGCCAACGTGCGACAGGTCTGAAAGAAACGCTAAATCACCCGGTTGTGCGTCGCTCCACGATATTCGTGTGCATTTGCCTGATTGTGTGCTTGCACCGTGTCCGATGGCTGCGGCTGTTTTGCCTGAGTTGATAAACGCCCATGTAACAAAGCCGGAGCAATCAAGTCCGAACGGTCGCATACTTCCTGATGTTCTGCTGCCCTCGGCACTTACTAATTTCAACTTGCCCCATTCACCGTCCCAACCGATTGTAGAAGATTTGCCACCCCAAAAGTATGTAACCTTACCTACAAGAGAACAAGCGGCTTTCATCACATTTTTTCTATCCTGTGATAAATCGTCCGGCAAGGCTCGTAAAACCTCCTGTGCGGTTGCATCAGAAATGGCAAGACTTTGTGTTGCACCTGTAAGAACAGTACCGTTTTCAAGAAGTGTTGCTAAAGCCTCCTGCTGCTTTGCCGTAAAGTGATATTCATTTATCATATCGTCTTTGGTCTTATGATTTAAGGTTATGTATAAAACCGTTTCGGTGGTTTCGCCGTTTGTGACTGTTTCTGTTCTTGAGGTAACAGAGTTCATCTCCCAAAACACATCTTTTAATTTCTGCTTTTTATCATCTGTAATGACAACAACATCTTCTACCGTGTCATCATCTTTTCCTGCAAGCTTTACGGAAAATACCGCTAAAACCTCGTTCCAATCGGCTTGCTCGCCCTCCATAACAACCCTGTCAGCGTGAGCGTTGTCCTCGATATTGGTTAGCTGTGTTGAAAGCTCCATATTACACTCTGCTACGATAGATGAGATAGGAATACTGTCTGTATCGGCGGCTTCATCTGAAATAAATATCCCAAAAGGGCTTGCGGCGATAGCTGCCACAATGATTACAATAATCAAAACCACAAGCAGCACCGCCCAACCGCCGAGAGCCGCCAACGCCGATACAATTGCTTTAGTTGCCGCCGCAACAAATTGAGCAACCTTTACAGCCACACGCACGGTAGCCTTTGCTGCCGCCTTTGCTACCTGTGCCTAACGCTGTGCAAGCTCTTTTGCGGTTTTAGCGGCTTGCTTTGCGGCTTTTTTCGTAACCTCCTTTTGCGTTTTTACCGCCTTTTTAGTAGCCTTAACCGTATTTTTACGGGTAGTTTTAGCAACATAGGCGTTGCCTTTCTTGACAGCACTTTTGCCCTTTGAAACGCTCTGACGGGTTTTAACAGCTTTCTTACTGTCATTTAATACGCTCCGTGAAACAGTGTGCGTATTCTGCTTAGGTGTGGTTAAATTCCTATCCGGAGTTTTTATAAGGTCTGCTGTATTTTTTTGCCGTTGCAGTTTCATATAGCTTTCCTTTGTTTTCGGCATCATCTTTGATGTGGAAGTAGTATCAACTTCAACGGAAGCAGTATTTTTCGTTTTCGGAGTAAGAGCAGATGTTTTGACTTCTGACTGTTGCATTGGTGCAACCTCTGATTTTATGCTGTTTTGAAGTTGCTTTTCCGTTTCTGATTTGGTTTTCAGCTTATCCGAAACATACGATTTTCGTGCGTCCTTTATAGCTTCAGCTTTGGTTTTCGGTGCCGCTACATCAGGTGAAATATTTTCTCTTGTCTTGGGAAGAATACCATTTGATGTATTTTGTGTATTGGAAGCAGCAGAAACAGGTTCACGCATTTTCGGAGCTTGGATTGTCGGCTTTTGCTTAATACCGTTTTGCAATTTCGATTGCCCTTTATGCTGCTTGATATAGTTTTCTTTTGTTTTAATCGTGTAGGGTGTGGGCGTTTCAGCTTTTTGAGATTTTATATATTCCTCTTTAGTTTTAACCGCCGATTTTTGCTGCAACTGCCGCCCTTGAATATTTTGCTGTTTAGGTGCGTTTTGAGGAATATCCGACTGCAAATTTTCTCTTGTTTTCGGCAGATTATCTGCCGTTTTCGGAGCATTTGATGGCACTTTAAGAGCAGAGGTTTTCTTTGGAGCATCCGAAGCATTTGGGGTTTGCGGTGCTGATTGATTTCCTCTTGTTTTTACTTGCTGCATACGCTGTTTTATTCTGTTTTTCGCATAAGATTTACCCTTGTAATAAGCGGTATCAGCCACATTGTATGCGGCACTCTCAACATTTTCAGTCGCATAAACCTCCGCACGTTCCGATTGCTGATTTTGAGAATTATCATCAAGTCGCTTTTCAACGGTATTTTTAATAAGGTTATCCTTTGCAACAGCTTTTATATCCTTGACTGCATTGCTAACACGGCTTACCGTCTTTGGTGCGTTTACATTTCCTTTCGGTGTACCCTGCGGTTTTGTTTTAATGCCTTTATCACTCAAAATATATTACCTCCTGCATAGCTTATCTCTGTTTTTTCTTATCCTTATACATTCGTTCGTCAGCGTACTTTATAATGTCATCAATGGTTTTGTTATGCTTGTCGTTGTAGGAAGCATATCCGACCGAAACAGACAGCTTGTAAATTTTATCCCTATTTGCAAAGCTTACGGTATCACGAAACTGTGATATATACGGAAACGGATTATTCTCGGATATGCAGACAAATTCATCACCTCCGATACGGTAAACATCAGCTTTTTTGCCGATAGTATCTTTGAGAATTTCCGCAACTGTCTTTATCGCTTCATCACCCGTATGATGCCCGAAACCGTCATTTATTTGTTTTAAGCCGTTTATATCAACTACAACAACAGTAATATTCTGCAAGTTTGCGTTACTTTTTCTGAGCTTTTTTAAATGCTCCTCATAAGCGTTACGGTTAGCAAGCTCCGTCATACTGTCTGTGTAGGCAAGATTAAATAATTTATCTGTGATTTTATTTTTCATAGCGTCCTCCTGTAAAAAAATTAGGCGGAGTTCTTACGCTCCGCCCATAGTAATATTATTTCTCAGAAATTTTTGTACTCATCAATTTATATAGCTCCGTATCGGTCGGAAAATCATTGATAAACGGCACAATTGAGCCGCCTACTTTGATTAAACCTCGTCCTGCGCCCGCATTTGTTATGTAGCTCATCTGCGTATCTGAAATGCTTAAAAGCTCCGACAAATCTTTCCTGTCCGATGGCGATTGATTGAGCATCAACAGAAATTCAGAATTTGCAAGCATACCCCGTGCGGTTTCATTCAGCAAGCAGTCGGATATATTTTGCGTGATACCTGTGAGTAATCCGCCGTACTTTCTGAAACGCTTCCAACATTTTAAGAGAAAGTCAGCGCTATATGGATTTTTGAAGTACAAATGTGCTTCATCAACATAAACTCTTGTGTATTTTCCACGCTTGCGGTTTGCCATAACACGGTTAAAGATATTATCAAGCATAATGAGAAGTCCTATAGATTTCATCTGCTCGCCAAGCTCCAATATGTCATAGCAGACAATGCGGCTGTTTACGTCAACATCGCTCTTATGTGCAAATGCGTCAAGTGAGCCTGTTGTAAAGATTTCAAGCGACAACGCCAAGTCCTGTGCCTCGTCCTCCGGCTGCTTTAACAGCTCGTTACGAAAATCAACTAATGTCGGCATATAATCGGAAGTTCCGTTTAAAAAGCCACTGTAAACCTTAATAGCACAACGGTCAATGATTGATTTATCTTTTGCACCGACACCGCCGCCAAGACGGGAATCATTGCTCTTTAAGAGTTGGTCGAACAGGGAAATAAGAAACTCCGACTTTATCGAAACAGGGTTTTCGTCCATATCAATATCGTTGTTTATCTCTAAAGCATTGATATGATTTTCCGATGAAGCTGATAATCTTAATATTTCTCCGCCCAAATTTGAAACAAGGGAAACATACTCCTTTTCTGCATCAACTATGATAATATCGTCATTTGAAAACAGTGCCGCCATCAGAATTTCCATTTTTGCGGCAAAGGATTTTCCCGAACCCGACACACCTAAGATAAAGCCGTTTCCGTTCAATAACAATTTTCTGTTACACATCAAAAGGTTGTGAGAAATAGCATTGATACCATAGTACAAACCGCCCTCGTCAATGATTTCCTGCGTTTTATACGGAGATAATACCGCCGTGCTTTCTGTTGTGAGCGTTCGCATTGCCTTAATGTTAAGCATGCCGTAAGGAAGCACAGTCTGCATACCGTCCTCCTGCTGATATTTGAGCGTTGCGAATGTGCAAAGGTGCTTTCTGCCGATTGAAAACAGCGTTTCTGTATCATTATTAAGCTGTTCCAAAGTATCTGCTATATGCAAAAGTGTAACAGTAACAAACATCATACGCTGGTCACGGGTAGTCAAATCATCAAGAAATTCCTTGATTTCCTTACGCATCTGCTCCAACTCATACGGAATATTTGCGGAAAAGTTGTTGTTTTCGTTCTGCTTTTGCTGCCATTTTGTGATGTCGGTTTCAATGGCAAGCAATTTCTTTTGAACAAGCTTTACAGCTTCATCAGTAGGGATAGGCTGAATTGTAATAGACAACATCATACTGCGTGAAAAGTCCGTAAGTTCTGAAATCATACTGTCCTTTAAGAATGACGGATATTCTTTTAAGAATACAGTCCTTGCATACTTATCACCGATTTTGATATAATCCTTTTTAAACTCCAAGCTGTCAGGTGAAATTACGTCCTTAAAGTCAGCGCCTCGTGCCATTGCTTTTTTGAGGTCAAAGTTAAATTCAGACTGTTCACCCGTCTTAAAAAAGTCGTTAAAAATACGAAGCCTGTCTTTGCAGCTAAGCTCCGTTACCTTTGATGTTATTTTTGCAAAATCAGCAGTTAAGTCATTTCCGACACGGGTGAAAAATGTCCTTGCTTCCTCAATGTTTTTCTTATCCGTTGCAACAGTAATATATTTTTCGTGAATGATGTTGTTGCTCTCCGCCATTTTATCGGAGATGATACCGTTTAGCTCCTGTGTGTATCTGAGATATTTCGTATCCTCGCTCGGCGTTGTCATTTTAGAAAACACTTTGTTATGAAGCTGACGGTTAAACACATTGATTTGAGCCATAGAATCAGTAGGCAAGCCGTTTATTATTGCCGAATGTGCAAGGAACATTTGAAGCTGGTCATCATTTGATGCAACAGCGTAGTTTATATCCGAAAACCGCCATGTCCGTGAAAACAGTCTGCCGCTGCGAAATACGCCGTCCTTATAGATTGTATCAATCGGAATGGACTTTTGTACCGTTTTCGGTATTTTTCTTTTTTGCTTTTTTATGCGATTTTTTCGTCCGAACAGCCACATTGTCAAATTCCCCCTTTATTAAGTTATATAGGTGGTTTTCGCTCTCATATTTTCTAACGCCCGCCGCCAAAAACTCCGAGCGAAACCACGCTTTTGCAAATTCCTCAAAATTCATACCGTTGTATTTGAAAAAGCCTGCAACCGCCAAAGGTGCGGCACAGACGATACAAAGCCATGATACCGTTTCTTTGTCAAGCACATTTTTCAAGCCGAAATATATTCCGACTGCTGCGCCGACGGCAACGGCGGAGCATATAAACTGCCGCATTGACAAGCCGAAAAATAGGCTTTCGTGATAGTCCTTAATTTCTTTGTTTATTCTGATTTCCAAATTTCAAAACCTCCTGTCTATCTTTCAATATCGTCTTTTTTAGGTGCTTTCGGTTGTAAATCGGTAGGCTTTTGCCCGTTTTCGGGTTTAATAAACTCAATGCGATTTGCGGCATACATAGCATTGGAATTAAGCTGTCTTTGCCACGCACCCTCAGACGGAGCCCACTTGAAGCCGTTAGCCTTTAATACCATTCTCTGCTTATCGCTCGGCTTTTTGTCAAAAACAAGCTGCAAACGGTTTTTGTCCTCGTTGATTACAGCCTCACCGCCGTTAAATTCCCAACCCACAAAGCCTAATTCCTTATTGGTAGAAATTTCTGCAATACGTTTTTTAAGTCGGTTGATTTCTGCGTTGTTGTTAGTAAGTGAATACTGTGGAAACGGAGCTTTCTCCCACGAATAGCCGTTTTTAACCGCATCGTCATACTTTGCCGCCTGTTCGTCGGAAACGCCGTAGCAGCCTTTTGCCGTACCGTTCTTGCGATAATACGCATTAACGGTTTTCATATACTCCTGCGTTTCCTGACATTTTGTGAGTTTGTCCGTAAGTTTTTGGAGTGCCTGCGGATCATCTCTGTTGATTGCGTTATTGTTATAGCTCATTTTATCAAGTCCTTTCATATTTGGATTTATTTCTGTTTTTGATTTTCTGTTTACCTTGATGCTTTAAAACGGCGTTATAATGGCGGTCAACCAAATTTTTGATAGCCTTGACCGAGAGATTGTTTAACACCCCGTCATTGAGAATAATATATGTATTCTCATACGGTTTTGTAATACGGTGCTTTTTACCGTGTTCAGCTTCATAAATAACCTTTAATTTATCCTTCAGCTTAAATTCCGGTGTTGTTGCATTGATAATAAACTGTTTTTTAGGTAATTCAATGCCAAATTCATTGTGTATGATTTTTGACAGCTTATATTTAAGCTCCAAGTTTTCTGTATAGGTATCTGCCACAGCAGCGTTTATGCCCATACAATCGAGTGCGGCTTTGTAATCTGCAATTAAAGCTTCCGCATTATCATATTTTATTGTTTCGCCCGACGCTGTGTACTTTATATATCCGACAGCTTTTTTTGACATAGTGCAATACCTCCTTATGTTCCGAATAATTCTTTTACAATTCTGTCAGCGCCCTTGATTAAGCCGACAAGCACCAACATATTAAAAATAACCTCACCGATATACTTCCATATCATTGTTACGGTTGTAATGCTACTGTCAATCGTTGGCGTACTGTGCGAAGCAAACGCTGAAAATATGATACAGGCAAGCACAATTACAGCGCCCTCCATACACACGCCCACATACGATTTTATAAACGATTTCCCCATAAATGAGGTTGTTTCCCCGGCAAATGAAGCAAGCGGAACGGGAGCTATCGCTGTGTAAATAAAGAGTTTAAAAAATCTGCCGTAAACCGTCATAATCATAATAAATGAAAGCACGGTTATAAACAAACTGCCGAGAATAGTTACAAGCCAAAGCGGAATACTCGCCCAAAAGCCTGCGTCCTCGACTGCTGTTTCAATCGCTGCCGGAAGTGTAACGGAAGCTCCGCCGATACCTCCAAGGCTTGAAGCAATTTGCTCTACAACACCGCCGCATATAGAATATATAGCTGTCATCAAGTCCATTGCATAAGTTATCGCCAATTTTGCCGCACAAAAGCGGATGAAGTGCTTTAAGGCATATTCCGGTCTTTGAAAGTCCCGAAACGATGCCGTACTCTTAAAAATTGACATTGCAAAGAACAGCACCAACAATGCAAGTCCGATAGCTTGCAGACCTCCGTTTATGCCTGATATAACGCCCCATATCGCTCCGCCCTTAAAGTTCTGCGGCGATGTGGTAATCAGCATCCAAATCTCATTCATCTTGTCATTCCAAGTGTTAAAGGCATTTTCCAAATTTGCCACAATCCAATTATCGCTCAAAAGTCAGTCACCTCCTGTCTTTGTAAATATGACCGCCGTTTTTTATGCGGCGGTCAAGGTCTGTGATATTTATACGATTAAATCGAGTATATCTTTCGCAAATGCGATTATGACGCCGCCGAAAAAGGTTAAAAAGCCGTTTGCTCTCTGTGATGCGTCGTGAGATTTAAGCGACAAGCCTATCTGTACGATACCGAAGCCTAAAAGAATTAAACCGATTGCCTTGATTGCCGAGAATATAAAATCGGATAGGTTGTTTATAGTCGAAAGTGGGTCTGCCGCAAAAACGGTACTTGAAAGCATTGATATGAGCAATGCCATTACCATAAGCACAAGCCGTGCTTTTTTAAGAATTGCCTGTATTGTTGCCGATTTGTTATGATTTTTCATTGTCAGATTCCTCCATATTTTTATTTTGTTGCTTTACTGCTGAATTTTCCTGTGATTTAGTTTCTACATCTTCATCATCTCCGAAATCTATAATTTTGACATTAGCCACACCGTCCTTATAGGTAAGGGACAGGTCATTTTTAAGATACTTGCCCTGTTTATTGTGTTTGTACGGAACAGCATTTCCGTCCGCCGTCAGCTTAACATTCGGGTGCAGCATAATATCAAATTTCTTATCCATAATAGGCTTTTCGCCACGAATGAAGATAAGAGCATTGCTGTTGTCAAGCAAACGCACCTCATCAAGCGTTAAAAGCTCACGCCCGGTGTTTTGGTAATTGGTATTGCTTGAGCCATGCTTTCCCTTGGTTATTCCACGGGTACGGGTGTCTATGGTTTCCTTGCCAAGCATTTTTG
>Ga0172378_10006704_pt1 | contig 10738 bp, 5 predicted proteins | sample GrowelOW332metaG_FD_119755 | JGI IMG/M metagenome (GOLD analysis project Ga0172378, IMG submission 119755) | Groundwater microbial communities from an aquifer near a municipal landfill in Southern Ontario, Canada - Pumphouse #3_1 metaG | ecosystem: Environmental > Aquatic > Deep subsurface >... | reverse complement strand
TTTTTTTATCATCCCGAACAAAAAGGTTTTTGGCCACAACCGCATTCTTTGGCAAATGTAATGCTGTGATATCCTCTATCGTAAAAACCGCTTGATGTTCGATCATTTCAAAGTCAATGCTCATCGTATTTAATAGTTCGATGATTTCTGGTTTGCTTTTTTTCATTTTATTGCTCCTAAAAATTTTTATTTGTAGTTAAAAAACGTTTTTATTTAAAATTAAAAACATTAATAACCATTATTAAAATTTTAATACAGAAGAAAATAAGTTTATATAAAATCTTTTAAACTTATTATATGGCTAAAATTTACCTGTAAAAAAAATTTTTTTATAGGTAATTAGGTGTATAATTAAATTAATTTAATATGAGGAGGAAAATGTAATGGAAGAAAAGGTAAAAGTTCCAATTTGGAAAAAGACATGGCTTATTGTTCTAGCCTGTATTTTTATTCCACCGTTAGGCTTAGCTCTACTATGGATTGGAAAAAAAGGCGGAAAGGTTTCTAGAATTGTTTTAACTGTAGTATTAGGAATTTATTCAATAATATGGTTAGGTGGAATAGTCGGTGGCAATAACGAAAATACCGCAACAAACACAAATACTACAAGTGATACCGAAGTAGTTGAAGACCAAACAACCGCCGATACATCTGGAACAGACTCTAGCTCAGAAGAATCTGAAGAAGTAGCCGAAGCCTCAACTGAAGAAGTAGCCGAAGCCTCACCCGAAGAAGTAGCTGCTGCTTATAAAGCCGCCTGTGTAGAACTTCCTTATGATGAATTAGCAAGATTTCCAGATAGAAATGTTGGAAAAGCCCTTGTTCTCACTGGTGAAATTATTCAAGTAATGGAAGAAGATTCTCAAGCAACTTACCGTTTGAAACTAAATGATGATTATGATCAGATTGTTCTGGTTGGATACGCTGGAGGCTTTGACCAAGGACAAATCCTCGAAGGAGACAATATTTCTTTTTGGGGTGAATATCTTGGGACATACACATATACATCAACTATGGGTGGTGAAATTACTGTTCCATCATTAAATGCCATGTATTATTTGATAAACTAGAAGTAATATACGCTTCATTAATTAAACCAAAAATGAAATAATCATTCTCAAATTTTAGAAAAAGCTCAGCAGTGGATTGCAGTGCATTGCAGACCTATCTAAAAAAATAAAAAGCTTAAAAACCCTTTTTTATAAATGGGTTTTTTTGTTTTTTTAGTAATAACGCACAAGCTTCATAGATTTTATATTCTATTTATACTTTTGACTTCATAGAAAGTAATTATGATTTGTAGGAGCACTGTTTAACTAATTGTGAAAGCGCCTGATGATCTTAGAGCTATTTGTAGTAGATCTTCCTATTACATGTACTTGTCTGGCTTTTTTATTTCTATCATTTTTTTATCTAATAATTTATTTCCATACCAAAAACACCTTGGAGATTCATCATTTTCGACTTTGAATTCATTATATATTTCCTCTGTGTCAGAATAATTCTGACACACCAATTCGGATCTACATTGTAATTCTGTAGACACATATTTATCTGTTAGTAATATAAAAACCATACTTATTGTTATCTTATTATTTTGGTTATTTAGAAATCTCAAAAAATTTCTTTTCTCTGTATCTTTAATCAACATTGTTACATTAAATTTAATTTCCTCATTTGATATCGCTACACGCGAAAATTTTTCGTCGTTATTTTCACACTGGATTATTTCTGTTTTACTCGATTTTAATTCTGAAACTATAAGCAATATTGATTTAATTCTTACAAGTGTTGCCACATGATCTTTCATTTTCATTCCTATTTCTATAGAAAAACTACTATAATCCTCTTGTGTTTTATCTTGTTCTAATGATGTAGCAATTTGTTCATCATACAACTCTAAGTTGCATACTCTTTGCTTTACACCATAAATTACAATATTGTATATAAAACCCATACAAGCATTTTTTGCAACAAAGTCGTTTTCCTCTATTTTAGCAAGCCTTTCATTTTGTTTCCAAGCAATTGTGCCAAGAACTATACTCCCAACAGCCGCTGAAAAAGAACCATAATATACTAATACGTCTGCTGCACCCCATAATGTAATATATCCAGTATTTGACTTATATAATTGATTAATAATAACTGGGATTAGTATCCCAAAAACCAACAACAGAACAAATACGATCAGCGAAAACCTCCATTTTTTATTACAATATTTAATTTTCAATTTCAATTTCCTCTTCCAATTTATTCTTTCATCCCATGCTCTTTTACAAGAATATCCAATCTTTTCTGTATAGGCTCTTGATGTCTTTTTGGATATGTTCGCACAGCGTAAAAAATTATCGTTTTTAGCTTTTTGATTTTTAAATAGCTTTAAAAAACTACTCCCCTTTATCTTTCTGTTTCAAGTGCCTATAACTAACTTATGGAATCCATTTTAAGGATTACACATACGCTTCGATATAGCTTAGAAACAGCTGAACTTTTACAATTCAACCCAATGAATCGCATTTTCATGTTCTTGAATTAGATAAATCAGATCTTCCGTTTTTAGCCAAATAGTTGCCGTATTTTCATTTGGGTGTACCCCAATTAACCTATTACAAAAAACGTATCTATTAACACTTGCACTTTGCATGTTTGATCATTTAAAATGCCAAACGGTTTGACTGAGCCTTTCTTTAATCCAAGGATTGCATTCAAATCCTTTTCGGATGCAAATCTCAATTTACAAGATCCATTTTTTTCTTGTACCTTTATATTGTTATATCGTACATTAATATAGCAATTTCTACATCAACATTTGTATCTTTCCTATGAATAGTACATCTCCACATGTTGCTATTTTCTTTGCAACATTTTTTAGTGTTTTCTCCAATCCATTTTTCTATCGAAGACATTATTGCGTTGAAGTCTTTATTATCTTTGTTAAATATAATTAAAGCTATTTTATTATCTTTCCATGTCGAATATCCAAAAACCTGTTTCATAGCTTCCGATATTTTTTTAATTCCATGCCAAATTTTACATTCTCCTATAAAAGCTGCTTTGTTTTCAAAAACAATATGAATATCTGTCTTACCAACTTTTCTAAAAGTTTCTCCTGATACACAATTTATATAATGAGTTCCTAAAGTAGCAATAATAAAATCTCGCAATTCTTCCTCATCATTTTTTATAAAAGTTTTTGCAGTTATTTCCATCGATGAACAAGTATTATGAATAATATTCAATATATTTGAAAAATCTTTTTCAGAGATGCAATATTCTGGATCTACTTTTTTGTTTTTTGGACGTTCTACAATCGTTCTTTGAACTTTTTTAAGTTTAATCGGTTTTATATTTGGCGAGTTTTCGTCCATTTTTAAATCAATATTTAAAGCTTCACATACCATTGTAAATTCATTTGCTTTTTCTTTTCTAGTAGTTAATAAATCCCTTATTTTTTTAGGTAAATCATTATTGTATGGAACTATATCATTATTAATATTTTCAAACATCGACATATATGAGCTAAACTCACTTTCAAATTTTGAAATAACAACTTTTTTAATATCCTTTTTGTTTTTATTAAGCAATTCATTTTTAGAATAACTCATAGTGTAACTCAGATACCCTAATTTCTCCCCGAAGGGAGGGGTTATAGATTCTACTTCAAATATCCTTAATATAAAACATGAAGGTTTTAAATTAAATAAATCATCATCTCCATCATAAGGTATTTTAAATTCTATTTTATATCCATCTTTATTAAAATATTTCGGTTCATTATAATCATTTTTATGCCAAGTATTATAGCTTTTAATTTTTACTTCAGATATATCCATTTCTTTATTATCTTTATACACTTTAATGGGAAGAATCTCATATTTTGATATAAAATAATTTATCCATTCTTCAAAATCTATTGTAGTTATTTTTTCATCCGAAAATTTTTCAATTTCATTTTCTAATTTTTTTATTTTTTCTTTTAGAAATACATTTACTTCTTTTTCTGAAAATAATTTCAAATACTTTTCCCTCCTTATGCCTTTTTGATCTATTATTACTTTAAAAGTTTATAAATAGCGGACTGCTCTTAGTCCGCTATTATTTCTCTATTCAACACCCAATGCTTTAAACACCGCATCCTCTGGACTTGAATAGAAAATTAAATTAAACTTCCCTATAAGTTCCGGTGGAACGGATATAATATCTACGGTTGAAGTAATAGGAAGCAACACTTTTTTCGCTCCACTATCGAGACAAACCTGAAGAACATTAGCCAGTTCCTCAACCTTGATAATGGTTCCACCAATACTAAGATTTCCAAGAACCGCCAAACTACTAATGACTGGTTTTTCCATAGCTGAGGAACACAAAGCCACTAATGCTGATAACGTCAATTGACTTGTAATGCCAACACCATTGAGATCCTGTAGATGCATTAGGTAATCCTTCGTCGTCATACTGATCGTTCCATTGATATTTTTAGAATTTGCTTTTAAGTAACGATACGCTGTTTCAATCGCTTCTTTTGCTTCGCGATCAGAGCCAAATCCAGTCCGTTCAAATTTACCCGAGCCAGTTACCATTTCAGTTTCAAGTTTAAAAACACCAATCATTCCAGATTTCCCACGGCTAACGGTATATACCTGTCCTGGTTTGTGCAATCCTTCTGGGATCAGCTTTCCTCCCCCATGTTCTGGCACTGGAACAAATTCTTCCGCAAAGGTTTCATTATCAATATACGAAAAATTCACATCATAAAATTCCATCCCACCTATTTTTTTAAGCTGCTCTTTCACCCGACGGCGACTTTCCAGTGCTAAACGCAAAATTTCTTCAACACCTTCCTTGTCGTATTTCCCATGGGGGTAAACCAGCTTCATCAGCCCTGACGTCATTTTTCTCACCGCAATAACATCACGCTGATTGAGGTTGTTTCCCAACTTAAAATATTGATCATACACATCGGCATAGGATGTTTTTCGCAGTTCTCTTATAAATTCCGACAGATAATCCGTAATCAATCCATATTCATTCGTAAAAAACTCTGGTCGATATTTAGGAATTTCCCATCCTGGAAGATAACAATGCATACGATCAAAAAAAGCACTATCACAAGCCATTGCTTCTGGAAAAGGTTCAAATAAATGCGATGTTTTTAAAAGTACTTCTACGCTTTGGTTAATATTTCCTACAAAAACCATCGAAGCCGAGGCATTCTTTTCTTCCTTACCTCTAGAAAACGACCCCGATGCCATATAGTCTTTCATAATCTGAATCCCGTCTTTATCCTTAAAGGTAATTCCTGCTACCTCATCAAAGGCAACACAGTCCCACATACCTACAAGTCCAACGGTCCGATTAGCCATATTGTAAAACAAATTAGCGACGGTGGTTTGTCCACCGGAAACCAAGATACTATTAGGTGAAATTTCTTTATACACATGGGATTTTCCCGTCCCTCTAGGGCCAAGTTCGCATAGATTGAAATTGTTTTCAACCAATGGGATCATTCGGGTTAAAAGTAGCCACTTTTCTCGATCGTTAAACTTCGTGGGCTCCATTCCAATTGATCGTAATAACACATCAATCCACTCATCTTTTGTAAAGTGTTCTCGTCCTTCTAATACCTCATTTAAATCCAAGTTTGGCATTTGGATAGGCGTCAGCTTTTGAATAATAAAAGGACAGCGATTTTTATCCCCTTCATCATAGAAATATTCCAATTGTATAATACACCAGATCCCACCACATAATAAACGTTCAAACTCTGAGGCATACTTTTCAGATACTGGTACATTTTTAATTCCTAGATTTGAAAATTCTGCTTCGTAGATATCATTTTTAAAATTTAGCTTAACTGATACATTATCAATCACTGTATAACTGCCGCGTTCCCGCAGTTTAGAAATGATTTTCTGGGCTTCATCAGGACGGACAAAATTTTCAGAGAGTATATTTTTAACCGTCGTCACCCCTTGTTCAATCAAATCCTCATCCGTCGTTGAACAATACATCCCAAGGAGATATTCCAACACATACGTGGGAACATTCGCCCCTTCTTTTATTTTTTTAGTCAGATCTTTTCTAACAACCTTTCCAGCAAAAACATCAATAAGCTTTTCAGATAATTCATTCATTCTGTCACTCCTTATAAACTAAAACCCAAAATCATTGGCAAAGGCAATGTCGATGATAAATTCATGTCGTGCGACTTCCATATCGGTTTTCATATCTTTCATAACCAAATAATACTTTTCATCTTTGGAATATTTCTGATTCCTAAAAATGAATTTTTCTCTAAACTTACGTTTCTCAACATCTGCATCTTTTCGATCCGCCACTATGATTTCACGATCTGATATTTTTTCTCCAGACTCACTTTCAAAGTGAACGGATACCTTAACCGGCCGTAACTGATCCGATACCTCTTCTGTTTGCATAAAGTCCAGATATTCAATAAGATTGGTCAGTTTACGCTTTAACGTGATAAGTTCTACCCCAACATGATCAACTTCATTTTTCTTGTTTTCCGTTTTTACCTTAATCAGTGGCACCACGATTTCTTGAAGGCTCGCTCCGCCATGAACAAAGTTTTGTCCCCCACCGGGTGTTTTAAAGATATCCGCACCACGAGGAACTGTCACAAATACATCCTTGTTTTGTACTCCCAGATAATCAAGGGAATAGGTCAGCGTGCCATTACTATCTGAGGGCGTATTGGTTAAAACAAATCGCTTGTTAATAAACTCTCCGCCTTGTTTTGGTAAGGTCACCTTATCACTTTCATCAAGCTTATCACGCTTATAAATAAAGCCATGATCAGCGGTAATGATATAATTGGTAAAGGATTTATTGACAGTAAGTTTATGGATCAAGTTTATAATTTCATTGATCGATTCATCTGCCGCTACAAACACTTCATTTTCAGTAGCCATATGGTCCCCACGGGCATCAATCTGATTATGATAAACCACAAGCAATTGCTGTCCTTTCATCAATTGACGAATGGCATTACGATTCATGGCCATAACCTCTTTATAGGTAGTCACAATGGACAATGGATTATGGGTTTTTAATAGTATTTCTCGTTGATCACGAGAAATACAAGGCATGCCATCAACTAAAACATCGCAAGACGATGTCATGGTAATAGCGTCATGTGGTAATAACGCCGCCATTCCCAAACGCGTAAAGGACGGTAATGTTGAAATCATCGGCGATATCTCAGCCTTGGTATTGCCTTGTTCGTTTAAACGTTTATGAAGTTCCAGCCCACATTCATACCGGAGAGCATCGGAAATAATGACCACTGTAGCTTCTTTTTTAACCGCTGGTGCAACCAGTTTCTTATAAAAATCCCACTGTTTTTTTTCTTTTAGTGTATCCCAATTGCTAACTTTTTTAAGGGCATCGCCCCAACCAATCGATACTTTCAAAAGGTAGGCGTTGGTGTATCGATTTTCAACCCATTTTCTGAGTTCCTGTAAAACATCATTTTCCTCAATTTGATCATAAGCGGTATAAAATCCCCGATAGTAGCGATCGATATTGGCCCATTTACTCGTATAAAGCATAATAAATTCATCCGCATCCTTTGGCATATCCTGCGCAAAGTTTTGAACCTGACGATTAAGTTGGTCTGCCTTATCAAGAGCTTTGTAATACTGTTGATATTTTTCTGAAAAATGTTTTTTACTCCTGCGATTTCGAATAATTTCTCGATATTCTGTGGAAAAAGGTTCCTCATTTGTCACTAAATTTGTTGCCATTGCTTTGATAATTTCTTGATCAAACACTTCAAAAGTGTCGCATTCAAAATAGTTTTCTACGGGCACCTTTTTTAGAAATTCTGATACTCTGAGTTTGTCTTCCATTTTTTTAGCAATCTCATTATACTGATCTTTAACGAGCATATTGTTCATCAGATTAGAAACAAAGATTGAGACATCATTTTTCTTATGCGAAATAAATGCCTGCCAGCCTTTTGGTAAGTCGCCGTGATAGCAAGTTGCCGTATAGGTCATAAGCAAGGTGGCAACCAATTTTTCAAAGGTCGGTTTTTCATCGTTATATCCATAGTCCCGAGCGCATGCCTTCCAAAAGACTTCAACTAGATCCATTTTCTGAAACTCAGCTAAAAATTTATTCTGCGTTAAACCGCCACTGGCGATCATCTTTTTTAATACCTCATCAAAACTGGGACTTTTTACGCCTGTCATCACTGAAAGCAATCCAATTTCAATGATTTCAGCATTGTATTCTTCAATACCTAGAGCAACAAATTGATCAATGCGCTTATTTGATTTCCAAAACTTACTATATAAAGATAATTGACTCTTGTGCTTATCCGCAATACCATAGGTACTACATAGCAGCGATACCCGGTCTGTAAAAAACGCTTGGGAATAATAAAATATATCAGCCAAATGGTTATCCTTGTCCGCAGGTTTAGGAAATGGTGCATAAATCAGATAATTATTTTCCCGATCTAGACACTCTAAAAAGTATTTAGTATATAGAATATTTACCCCGGTTAACCGATAAACCCTTGCATTATTTAAAACCAATGTATCGATATCTTCATTAAATTCACCCTTGTCATCATACCAAAAGACCAGTTTGCGCTGGTCTCCACGAAATTCTTTATTTAATAAATCTTGTATTGTTTTTAGGTTCATATTTCCACCTATTCTTTTTATATTTTTGAAAGTAGATTGACCTTAACCGACTTCTTTCCTTCATTGGATACTTCCACATTCTGGAACTTGGCATAATTCACCTTTACACCATCATCAAGATCAATCGCAATCCGTTGAAGCGCAATATGAGCAATGGCCTGGTCATAGATCTTGGTTTCTGCTAATTGTTTAATCAATTTTTCTTTTTTCTTAACTGCTTTAGCTTTTTCATTTGCAGAGACTTCGCTATTTAAGACCATATCGCATTGATTCATAACATCTTCTAGTTTTGCCTGGATTTTATGAAGGTAATCTGTCCGAACACGACCGATGGTATCTTCATCATACCGATGCATATAAATTAAGGCTTTAAACCCATTTGCTCTGCCACTGTTAAAAAGCCAATAGATTGGACGTTTCTTATATATTTTTAGATGATCTTTATAAAAGTCTTTTAGAAAGTAGTTTCGAATAACTTCTCTGGATGTATTGCCCTTTTTACCAAGAGCACTGGCAATAAAGTCCAAATTTTCTTCTAAGGTCTCTTTTCCATAAACGACTTTTACAAAATTGACTAACCGTGCTACGATGTCATCATCAAAATATTCCTCATCCGTAATAGGAATAATATTATCTGGATCTGGAATAATAGTAGTATACTTAGATTGATCCCATTCTCCGCCAGCATAGGCAAGCTCTTCCACATCGAGAGAATAGCGGCCCAGCATACACCCCACTGCATAAGAAATAAACGAACGAATGTCTCGCCCAAGATCGGCCTTACGAATGGTGACATCTTTATCTTCTACTTCAGGGGTAAGTTCATCTTCTAAACCATAGATTTCGATAAAAATGCGGTTAAGTTCTTCTTCGTTGGCTTTGAGCTTAGCAAATTGCTGTTCTGTGAAATCCTCCCAAGCTTTAAATGCCGATGAAATTCGACACATAGGTTTGTCTTCTCCCCATGCTGCAGCACCTGCCATTTTTAGTGACACTAATGGATGGACTTTGAAATCCCAAGAAGTTTCAAAAGAGTCCCAGTCAGTTTTTGAGATCTCAACATTTTCTTTGGAAACCTTTGTAATTAGCTCCTTAAGCTTATCTGAAATTATTGGAATAACTACTTTTGCTACATCACCTACTTGACAGTGCATAGATGAATTAAATATTTTAAGCAATTGAGCAAATATTTTAGTATTTGCATATCCTAATAACCAAAATTGATCTTTTTCATTTGGTAAAAAGCAATGCCCTGAAATATCATAAAAAGTATCCTTTGGTGCATATCTAAAACTGTTCGCAGCTGACGTCAAGTCAGTCCAAGTACATTTATTTATATTTAAAAACTCTTCATTCAACACTCTTGCATTATTTTGCTGCAAAATATATGCAGAGGAATAATTATAAAATAATAAATACTCTAGATTTCCATACCACTTTCTATATGCACCACCTTTCAGATATTTAATCCATTTTATTCTTTTACTTACCTGGAATTCATTAAAATTTATTTCATGCCACAAACGTAAATATTTATCATTATTCGCTGTTTGCATACCAACTTTTGGTAAGGCAACATCTCCAAATAATTGTCCTTCCTTGTATAAATTAATTACTTTCGCATTCAGCCAATAAGCAATTGGCATTCCAGGAATTTTTTCAAAATCTTTTTGGTTTGTTATATATCTATTTGATAGATTGAAAAATTCGGGTTCTTTTTCATCTCGTCGACTATAGCAATAATCCACCAACCTTACTCCGATAAACTTCTTATAAGGTTTAGACTTCCTACTAATCCATGAAACTATGGGATTATGACCAACTTTGCCATCAAAAAGTTCTGTTCCAAAATCCACAATTGATTCGAATTGTAATCCATCAATTGTTTGTTTTCGAATCTTTTCAAAACTTTTTAAAAACATCCACGAATTTGTAGTTATAAAAGCTATATATCCATTTTTCTTTACAAAACTATCGATTGCCTTCTTATAAAAAATCATTGAAAAATCAGATTTCACTTCTGGATAATTTTTTGCATTATACTCAACTAATTTAGGACTCAT
>Ga0172378_10006703_pt1 | contig 10740 bp, 9 predicted proteins | sample GrowelOW332metaG_FD_119755 | JGI IMG/M metagenome (GOLD analysis project Ga0172378, IMG submission 119755) | Groundwater microbial communities from an aquifer near a municipal landfill in Southern Ontario, Canada - Pumphouse #3_1 metaG | ecosystem: Environmental > Aquatic > Deep subsurface >... | reverse complement strand
TGTCTATTTGGAAATTATCGATACCACTAACTTAATGCGACATCAATATAATATTCTTTCTTCCTCAAGCATTGAACTTGGTCTTAACTTATACTTTTCAAATGCTTCAGATAACAATTCTAAGAACATTATAAAAATTACCACTAAGAACATCCCAGATAGAATGATTGATATCGTTTCCTCCTGGCTTTTAATCAACTATAAGATACCCTCTTTTGATAGCTTCAGATTAACAGCAGATAATATTTTAAACTATTCACTTATTACCAGTGCTAATCGCTTCTTTGCAAACGATGGCTTACAATCTGAAAACATCAATAGAAGTATGCGTTTAATTAAAGGGTTTTTAAACCTTTTCGACTACGATACTCTATCTCTTCGTCTATGCTATGTAGAGCGTATGATTAACTTCATCAAATCGATTGGAAAAGCGAAAGATATTGAACGCGTTAGGAGTATTATCACTAAACGCTTTGACAATCTAGCCTCTTCTATTAAGCCTAATGGCATAACAAAAGAGAATTTGACAGAGATTGTCGAGTTGATAAAGCTTACCCGTAACTTAAGTATCGATCCAGATTTAAGAAACATACAAAACGTAATCTATGGTTACTACACTCAAGAACTCAAATCAGAGCTGTTAGATGCTCAAGATTTAGCGCTCCTTTTCGATTACCTAAACTTTCAGTAAAGCTCTTGCATGTTCAATTGAAATATTGCTCGTATCCCCACTAAGGAGACGAGCAATTTCTTTTACTCTATCCTCATCCCTTAATTGCACAATATTAGAAACCGTTCGCCCCTCCACTTCCTTCTTTGAAACCAGATAATGGTAATCTGCTTTACAAGCAATTTGTGGTAAGTGAGTAATAACTAGCACTTGATGGGTTAAACTTAAACGACTAATCATATTAGCAACAGCTAAAGCCACGGTTCCGCCAATTCCGGCATCTACTTCATCAAAGATTATAGTAGCCTTGCTATCATAAATACTTAAGGCAACCTTTATAGCAAGCATGATACGTGAAAGTTCACCGCCAGAGGCAACTTCTGTTATTAAACCTATCTTCTCGCCCTTGTTAGCTGCAATCTTAAAAACTATTTCATCGCAACCAGACAAACTTGGAGTAATAGGCTCCACAGCTATTACAAACTTCGCTGCTGACATGGATAACTCTTTAAGGTTATTCTCAATTTCTTTCGCAAGCTTTAAAGCAGACTCTTGCCTCAATTTAGTCAACGCCTTGCCGTTTTTAAGCATTTCCTCTTTAGCAAGTTTAACCTCTTTTAAAAGGAGCTCTTGTTTATCCTCAAATAGGACAATATCTTCAAGCTTTCCTTTCATCTCCTCATAACGTTTAAGTACTATTTCAAGAGAAAGTCCATACTTTTTCTTAATCCTTTGTAATTGTGCAAGTCTCTCATTTTTAGCCTCTAACTCTTCAGGAGAGAAGTTAAAGGACCTTAGATACTCTTGTAGCGTTTCACTAATATCTTCAAGCTCTATTTGGCAAGTTTCTAATCGAGTTACAAATTCCGACAATTTATCATCTTTGCTATAAGCCTTCTTCACATAAGAAAAGGCTTTAGCAAGACTTGTTAAAGCACCCTCGCTCTCACGCCCTTGAAGGTTTGCTACCGCTTGTTCAATGCTATCACAAAGCACTTCACTAGAGCTAATCTTATCAAGCTCTGCTTTAAGAGTATCATCTTCTCCTAGATGGGGGTCCACACTCTCAATTTCCTTAACACAAAAGCTTAAGTAATCTTCATCAGCCTTATTCTTATCAGCTAAAGACTGAAACTCCTCTAAGCGTGATTCTGCATTTTTATACTTTAAATAACTTTCTTTATAATTATTATAAAGAGTAAGGGAATCTGCATAACGGTCGACAATCTTTAATTGTTCAGCCTCTTTTAAAAGCGCTTGATGGGCATGTTGGCTAGATACTTCTACACAAAGAGAGCCAAACTGAGCAAGAAGAGCCCTACTAACAGTTGCATCTCCAATTGTTATAACATTTCGTCCATTATCTTTAATTATACGACGAACTAGGATATACCCATCCTCTACTTCTATCTCATTTTCAGCTAAAAAGGAGGCAAGACTTGAATTTTCTTCAACAGAAAAGGTTGCTGTAAGCTCAGCTTGTTTAGCCCCAAGGCGGACTAAGTCCTTATCACCCTTTTCTCCTAAGATTAAGGCAATGGCACCTAATATGATAGATTTACCAGATCCGGTCTCACCTGTCAAAACTGTAAGTTGTGAAGATAAATCTAATTCCAACTCTGAAATTAAAACATAATTTTTTATGGTTAAAGACTCAAGCATGCAATTCTCCTGACCAATGAAGTTTATCACGAACAACTTCAGTATAGTTTCTAATTTGAGAGGAGATTAAAAGAGCTTTTGACCTACTCTTTTCTACAACTACTTGGTCCCCTTCTTGTAGATCACAATATAGTTGTCCATCAACAGTGAGAACAACTTCTGTACGTTGTCCTGGCAATACTGAAATAGATACAGTCTTCTCACCATCAGTTACCAGCGGTCTATTAGATAGTGTAAATGGACATACTGGAGTGACGATAATTGCACTCATCTCAACATCTAAAATAGGTCCTCCTGCGGCTAAAGAATAGCCGGTAGAGCCTGTTGGAGTTGCGATTATCATACCATCAGAGCGGAAGGTACCTGCTCTTGTATTATCGAGAGAAAGACCAAGACGAATAATCTTAGATAGTCCTGAAGAAGTAACAACCGCTTCATTCAAGCTTAGCTCTTGCCAGATACTCTTACCCTTTCTGATAACAGTTACTCTAAGCATTAAACGGCGAGAGATTGTAGACTTTTGAGCAAGCACTTCCTCTAACGACTGTTTCCACTCCGAAGCACCTATTTCTGTGATATACCCAAAGGTTCCTAAGTTTACTGCAAGAATAGGAATTCCAAGTTTTTGAACAAGTCGTGCAGAGTACAGTACAGTACCATCTCCTCCAATACTGACTAAGAGCCCCGTTCCACGAGGCACTTCTGTTTTATCGGTAAAATCACAGATGGCTGAGATAATAGTCTTTACCCCATTGCTTTCAAGATAACTTTTTATATCATTCGCAATAGTAAGAGCTTTTTCTTTATACCCGTTAGCAATAATAAAAACTTGTTCAACTTTATCCATCATACAATCCTTTATGGTAAATGACTTAATACTTTGACAATTGCATCTTGATCTTTTTGTTGTAAGAAAGGATACAAAGGAAAAGAAACTGCTCTATTAATTGCAGGAAGTGCAATAGGAAACAGTTCATATTTTTCTTGATATAGCGAGCCAATAGAAGAGGCAAAACTTCTTTGACAACTAACTGAATATTTATTAGCAAAGGTTATTGCATCATCTATTTTAGAATTTAAGACAACGGAAAACATAAACCCATTAGATTCGTAATCGATATTCTCAATACCAAACAGATGATGAGAAGTTCTTAAGATAGCATTCTTATAAAGGGTATATAGCTCAAATCGTCTTTTTAAGTTAACTTCATAGTTCATGAGCTGTATAACCCCAAGGGCTGCATTCATATCAGGAATTTCATTATAAAAGCGATAAGGCCTATTATTAGTTCTAAGTTTTTCCCAACTCTCATTATTTCTTGCAAAAACTATAGCGCCACCACCTGTTGAGATAATGTTATCCTCTTCTAGCGAACAGATAACGATAGAGCCTAACATCCCACTTTTAAATTCTTGTAAATGAGAGCCGATACTTTCACTAATATCTTCAATTATAGGTAGGCCAAAGGTCGGAAGCTCTTGTGCATTATAAGGAATTTGACCAAACGGCTCATGAAGCAAAAAGGCTTTTGCACCCTGCTCTACAGCTTTAGTTGCTTCATCCATAGAAAGAATGCCAGTATCGGGATCTACATCACATAATATCAATTCAAGTTCTAGCGACTCACACACCGTTTTATAAAGTAAAGGTGATAGAATAGAGACAGCTACTTTATCCTTTGGTTTTAAACCTATCGATAATAACGCTAGACGTAAGGCCTCAGGATAAGAGCGAAGAGCTAATCCTCCACTTACTTTTGTAAGGAGCTGAGAAAACAAAGCGACAAACTCTTTCTTTTTGTCCCCCGGTCCTATTTTCTCATCAACCATTGTTTGTAACACAGCGTCCATATCTTTACGTCGTAAAGTAGGTTTATAAAATCTTATTAAAGCCATAGCAATATATTAACACAGAAAAAGGTTTGGGGTATAGCTAAACTCTTGGTAAATACGTAGAATTTATGATAGTTTGAGCACACTCTTGACCACACAAGAGTCTAACTATCGTTAAGGCAAACTCCCAAGCAGCACCCGGTGCTTTTCCAGTTACTAGGTTCTTAGAGACTACTACATTAGCTTTTAAAAACTCAAACTCAGGATAAAAGGTTGCGTCTGTTCCGGGATAGCAAGTTGCTTCTTTACCATCAAGTAAGCCAAGAGGACCTAAAACAGCAGCAGGAGAGGCACAAATTGCAGCAATTAACTTACCCTTCTCATTCTGCTCAAGTAAAGCTTTTTGAACTATCTCATTGTCTTTTAAGTTAGTAGCTCCAGGTAGCCCTCCTGGAAGTATTATTACATCATAGCCAAAGCTATAAGACTCAATAGCTTTATCTGTTTCTACAATCAGATTATGACTCCCTTTGATAAGACGGTCGCCTACTCCAAAAGTTGTAACAACAATACCTGCTCTCTTTAGTACATCAAAGGGCACTAAAGCCTCTATTTCTTCAAATCCGTTTGCTAAAAAGATACATGCTTTCATATCAGTCACCTCTTATATAAACAATTGTAGTATATAAACTAAAACACAGCAAACAAAAGCTGTTATTGGAAGTGATACTCCAACATACGATAAAAGAATAGATAAGATAAAGGCGACAGAACCAAGGATTGGGGAGCCTGTACACTCTAAGATTGCTGGAAAGGTCATCACTGATAAAGTTACAAAGGGGACATAATAAAGAAAGCTTTTAAAAAACTTGTTATTAATAGGCTTTCTAAACACTACTAAAGGAAGCATTCTAATTGCATAAGTAACTAAAGCCATAATGATTATATAAACATAAATGTTATGCATAATTGTTCTCCTCCTCTACAGGTTTAAGCCATGCAAATATAGCAGAAATTGCAATTGTTAATACTATAGCTTTAGTTCCATAAGATAGAGAGGAAACATAAGGCAAGATACTAAATAAAAAGCTTGAAAGCATGCTAACAAAGATAACTAGTAATAAGAACTTCTTCTTTCGAGCCTGTGGAAAGATTACTGCGATAAACATGGAATAAAGCACAACAGATAACGCTGCTGTGATCTGGGAGGACAAGATTTGGCCCATCACAACCCCCAAAATTGTTCCTAGCACCCAACCGGGGCTTGCCATACATAGCGCACCTATACTAAACCAAGCGTTAATAGGTGCATCTTTCATTATAGAGATACCAAATATTTCATCAGTTACAGAACAGCTCATAAGTAATCTTTCAGATAACTTAGTATCTTGTCTTAGCTTTAAAGCAAGCGCTGTAGACATGAGCATATATCTAAGGTTAAATACCAGCTGAGAAACTCCTACATTAAAATAGGAATCATTATTACCGATCATAATTATAGCAGCAGCTTGTCCCGCAGAGGTATGATTTAAAATACTCATAAGACCTGCTTGAAACCAAGTAATACCAAACTTAGAGGCCGTTATACCTATTGAAAAAGAAACTGCAAAATAGCCCCAAAAGATTGGTAACGCTTCTTTAAAGCCCCTTAAAAAACTATTTCTTTTAACTTCGTTAAACATATTGCCATACTATATAAATTTAACAATCTTTTATCTAGACACTTATCTTATTCTTGTACAAAAAGCTTAGAAATAATAACATTTTTCTCCAAATAAAAACCCCTCTTAAGTGTATCTACGACTTAAGAGGGATGTCTTTAATGAAAAAAGTTTTATTTATGCCCTTTCGTTAATCTTTAACAATCAATATTTGTAAGGTGGTATATCAAATGTATTATTATCGGCTTTGCAAGTTACTTTGATAGAATTACAATTATAGTTCCAATTGCTGATCTTAGTAATTGATTCCCACTGTTCTTTGGTACCAGCAAATTCAATTTCTTTCAAGTTCTTACAATCTGTAAACACACCATACCATATTTTTTTAAGGTTTTTAGGAAATACAATTTTAGTCAATTCTAAATTATCTTCAAACACTTGATCAAATATTTCTTCAACATTTTCAGAAACTGTATAAGTACCGATAGCAGATGGACAACAAACTAATCTTTTACCCCTATTGCTATAAATAGAAATTCCATCTGTAGTTAAATTTAAGTTTTGTGAATCTATTGATATTTTAAGATTTTTACAACCTTTAAAAGCTGAACCAAATATTTGATGAACACTCTTAGGTATTGTTATAGCTTTTAATTCTGTACAATTAGTAAAAGCTTCACGCGAAATTGCCATCAAACCGTCTGGAAGCGTTACACTAGATAAATTAGAACAATCACTAAAGGCTTTTTTATCAATGATTCTTATAGTACTTGGAATTTCAACAGATTTAAGTTCCTCTTTTTTGCCAGAAAAAGCATTTTTAGCAATTACTGTATAACCTTCATTTGTGATTTTAAAACTCCCATTTTCAAGTTTAGTAGCATTTACAATTTCCTTTGTTAAAGGCTTATCAAATTGAGCATATAGAGTCATAGGTCTATCCGCTGTAATAAAATCACCTTTATTTAAAAATGATGAATTAGTTTTGTTAGTAGACCAACCATAAAAAGTAAAAACTTTTTTTGTTAAGTTTCCAGTATTACCAGAGATTTCAATTGAACCCCTTTCATTAGGAAATTGAATTCCTGGAACGGTACCATCATCTGCATCATTTTTATCATAAGTAACAGAAAACCCGGTTTTGTTTAGTGCTTCCATATCACAACTAACTATGGTAACTAAAACAAACATTAAGAAAACAAACAGCGTTGCTTTCACTATTCTTTTGTAATTATTCACAATATTCGCCAATTGAAAAATTATTTAATTATTAATTGGAGAATCGTAATACAATGAATAGTATCACCAAGATTTAAAGGTTTAGAAAGCAAAAAATTCTCACTTACTTATATAGAATAAAGGAGAATCCATGCAAACTCAACTGTTTTAACTAATAATATAAACGCACCTTATTTATAAAGAATACTATATTTCAGATTATACCACCCTTTAAAAAGTCTTTCTTATATAAAGTCAACAAAACCTTAGCTCTTTATAGCTCTTCTTATCTTGCATTTACTAGATTTCCTCTTTTTTAAATTACATGTCAAGGTATTTAGCTATACAAATAATCACTTTGAGGAATATATAAATCTACATATACCAAATTTATATATACATAAATATTCATAAATATTCACACTTTATTCAAATAAAAAACAACTAATAATAATATTAAAAAAAGATAAATCTTAAAAAAACTTCATCAAATGAATTAATTCACAAACAGCTATTTTTTAAAGTTTTTTTATATACTTTACGCAATCTATTAATTTGTAAGGAATAATCGATATTAAACAAAATTGTACACAATTAGCATTAAAGTGGTACAATAGATGTGGCACTTTATTTTGGATTTATATTATTAAATATAGATATAAAAAAAAAGGGGAATGTAAAATGAAAAACTTTTTTAAAAGTTTACCTTTCAAATTACTACTTGGTGTAGTAATAGGTATCGTTGTTGGTCTTTTTGCTAATGTAGCAATTATGAACGTAGTCGTATCTATTAAGTATGTTCTTAACCAGATTATTATGTTCTGTGTACCATTGATTATTGTTGGTTTTATCGCACCATCAATTACAAGATTAGGATCAAATGCTTCCAAGATGTTATCAGTTGCTGTTATCATCGCATATGCTTCTTCTCTTGGTGCTGCTCTCTTCTCAATGTTTGCTGGTTACGGTTTAATCCCACACCTCTCAATCGTTACTGAAGTTGAAGGCCTCAAAGCATTACCTGCTGCTATCTTCAAGTTAGATATCCCTGGTATCTTCCCTGTAATGTCAGCTCTAGCTTTATCCTTATTAATTGGTCTTGCAGCAACTTGGACAAAAGCAAAAGTATTTACACAAGTTCTTGAAGAATTCCAACAAATCGTACTTGCAATCGTAACTAAAGTTGTAGTACCTATTCTCCCAATCTTTATCGCTTTCACCTTCTGTGCATTAACTTATGAAGGAACTATTACAAAACAGTTCCCAGTTTTCCTCAAGGTAATCTTGATCGTTATGGTTGGTCACTATATTTGGATGGCTTTACTTTATGGTGTTGCTGCTCTTTATTCAAAGAAGAACCCAATGGATGTTGTTAAGAACTACGGTCCTGCATACATCACCGCTGTTGGTACAATGTCTTCTGCTGCTACCTTAGCAGTTGCTTTAAAGTGTGCTAAAAAGAGTGAACCTACTCTCAGAGATGACATGGTTGACTTTGGTATTCCTTTGTTTGCTAACATCCACCTTTGTGGTTCTGTTTTAACTGAAGTTTTCTTTGTTATGACAATTTCACAAATCTTATATGGTCAAATTCCTCCAATGGGAACAATGATCCTTTTCTGCGTACTCTTAGGTATCTTCGCAATTGGTGCTCCTGGTGTTCCAGGCGGTACAGTTATGGCATCCCTCGGTATCATCGTAAGCGTTCTTGGCTTCGACGAAATGGGTACTGCTTTAATGTTAACAATCTTTGCTTTACAAGATAGCTTCGGTACAGCTTGTAACGTAACTGGTGATGGTGCTCTTACTATGATCTTAACAGGCTTTGCTGAGAAACATGGTATTAAAGAAGCTCCAAAAACTGTTAACCTTTAATTTTACTTAATCTTGCAGCTCTAGCCTTAGGGCTGCAGATAATTTGTTTGTTATTTATAAGATGGGTAAAATCTTTCTTTGAAATTATTTAATTTATAAGTAGTTCAAAGTAAACCTAAAGAATACAAAATATTCTCTTATTACAAACTACAAGGTTTTACCCAGCGTTTTCTAAAAGTATTTTAAGTAATAAAATTTTGTTATAGAGGATAATTAATTATGAACAATGAGATGTATTCTTCCTTTGTTTACATTCTGAAATCGGAACTTGTTCCGGCTTTAGGGTGTACCGAGCCCATTGCGATTGCATTTGCAGCTGCTAAAGCTAAAGAGGTGTTAGGAACCGCTCCAACACATCTTGATGTATATTGTTCGGGCAATATTATAAAGAATGTTCAGGGAGTCGTAGTACCTAACTCCAACGGTAAAAAGGGTATTGAAATTGCAGCTATTTTAGGTGCAGTTGGTGGAAATTCCTCAGATGAACTTGAGGTATTATCAAAAGTTAATGATGAGGCAAGAGCTGAATCTGAAAAATTATTAGATACAGATTATTGCAAATGCTATCACCAAAAAGATATCGATAATCTTTATATCAAGATTATTGCTACTTCCAGTGTTACTAAGGGAAACGCAACTGTTATCGTTTCTGGAACACATACTAACATTGTATACATCGAAAAAGATGGTCAGGTCTTATTAGATACTCAAAATGTAAAAATTGAAGATGCTAATTCTCCAAGTGCTAAATTAAAGAAGGCAAAAGAATTACTTTCCGTTGAAAGAATTTATGAATTTGCTAATATTGTAAAACTTGAAGATGTGCAAGCTATTATTGATCGTCAAATCGAATTTAATACTAAGATTGCAAAAGAAGGCTTAACTAACGATTGGGGAACCAAAGTCGGTAAGACTTTATATTTTTGTTATGATAATAATGATGTTAAGGTTAGAGCAAAAGCCGCAGCTGCTGCAGGCTCCGACGCTCGAATGAGTGGTTGTTCTTTACCTGTTGTTATTAATAGTGGAAGTGGAAATCAGGGATTGACCGTTTCTTTACCTGTTATTGAATATGCTAAAGAGCTTAAAGTTTCACATGAAAAACTAGTTAGAGCTTTAACTCTTGCTAACTTAATTGCTTTATTACAAAAACGTTATATTGGTAGCCTCAGTGCTTTCTGTGGTGCAGTTTGTGCTTCAGCTGGTGCTGGTTGTGGTATAACCTATCTTCACGATGGTGATGAAAAAGCAATTGGTAGAGTTCTTACAAACGTACTTGCAGATGTTGGCGGCATCGTATGTGATGGTGCAAAACCTTCTTGTGCTGCTAAAATCGCCTCCTCTCTTGATGCTGCAATTATGGCTTTTGAGATGGGTTATGTTAATGGAGATTCTTTCCAACCTGGAGACGGTTTAGTTAAATCTGGAATTGAAGACACTGTAAAGAGTTATGGTCGTCTTGGTCGTAAAGGAATGAAATCAACTGATGAAGAAATTCTTGAAATCATGCTAGAAAAGTAATCTATATTTTTGTCATTATAAAATATTGTGCTGTTTCATGTAATGTGAAGCAGCATTTTTATTATACCAACGAAGACAAATCATCTAATTCTACTTTAGGCAGTTTTTCCTCATCCTTAGCAAGGAACATTGCCATGTAAATTGGATAATATACAATTCTGTCCTTTACCAGAACGTTATAATCTGATAATACAAAGGCTTCCTCTATGTCATATTCATCATTACTTAATAAATTGTTTAAGGCAGAATGACGTTGATAATCTTTTCCACTTTTAACTTCTATAGGTAATACCCTTCCCT
>Ga0172378_10006702_pt1 | contig 10740 bp, 10 predicted proteins | sample GrowelOW332metaG_FD_119755 | JGI IMG/M metagenome (GOLD analysis project Ga0172378, IMG submission 119755) | Groundwater microbial communities from an aquifer near a municipal landfill in Southern Ontario, Canada - Pumphouse #3_1 metaG | ecosystem: Environmental > Aquatic > Deep subsurface >... | reverse complement strand
TATTTTTTACAACTTTCAATTTGATATTTTCTCTAAAACAAAGTGAACGTAACTTAAAAGTATCTACAGAGTCAAGGCCACTAATATCAACAATATAAAGAAAATCATTTTTATTGATTATCTCAGTTAATTCATCTAATAAAATTTTCTTATCTTCTTTTTTCATAATTTTTAAAAGTTAATTAATAGATTTAGGATCAATTTTTACGCTTGGACTCATAGTACTGGAAGCAGTGATTTTTTTAATGTAAGTACCTTTAGTTGTAGGGGGTTTTAGTCTAATAATAGTAGTCAATAGTTCTTTAGCGTTATCTACAAGTTTATCAGTTTCAAAAGAAACTTTACCAATAGGAGCGTGGATAATACCATATTTGTCTACCTTGAAATCTAATTTACCACTTTTAGCTGCTTTGACAGCTTTTCCTACATCCATAGTAACAGTACCTGTTTTAGGATTAGGCATGAGTCCACGTGGACCTAAGATTTTACCCAGTGGTGCTAATTTAGGCATCAAATCAGGGGTGCAAATAATGACATCTATGTCTGTCCAACCTGATTTAATTTTTTCAATGTATTCATCTAATCCTACATAGTCAGCACCTGCATCTTTAGCTTCGTTTTCTTTATCTGGTCCACAAAGCACTAATACACGAACTTCTTTACCAGTACCGTGTGGAAGCATCACGGACCCCCTAACCATCTGGTTAGATTTGCGAGGATCTACCCCCAAAACTACATCTAGATCGACAGAGGCATCAAAATTCGTGTAAGTAATATCCTTTATGATCTTCATAGCATCAGCTAGGCTATAGAGTGCGTTTTTATCATATTTGGTTAGCGCTGTTTTTCTTTTTTTTGATATCTTAGTCATGGTTCATTAATTTTTTTTTAATTTTTTTTTAATTTAGAATGGAGGATTACCGATAATAGAAATTCCCATGCTATTAGCTGTGCCAGCGACAATTTTCATAGCAGATTCTATTGTAAAGCAATTCAAATCATTCATTTTATCTTGAGCGATTTGCCTTACTTGTTCCCAAGTAACCTTGCCTACTTTAATTCTATTAGGTTCGGATGAGCCTTTTTGAATTTTAGCAGCTTCCATTAATTGAACCACAACGGGTGGAGTTTTCACTACAAAATCAAAAGATTTATTAGAATAAACAGTAATAATTACAGGTAATAGTTTACCAGCCTGATTTTGAGTACGAGCATTAAATTGTTTACAAAACTCCATAATATTAAGTCCCTTAGCTCCAAGGGCAGGTCCAATCGGTGGAGCTGGATTAGCTGCACCTCCCTTAATTTGTAATTTTATAATTCCTACAACCTCTTTTGCCATTATTATATTATTTTTTTTAAGATTCCTTTTCCACTTGCATAAAACTTAATTCTAATAGGGTTTTACGACCAAATATTTTAACACCTATTTTTAACTTTTTCTTTTCTTCATTTATTTCTTCTACAGTTCCTATAAAAGAACTAAAGGGTCCATCAATAATACGTACATTTTCACCTACTAAAAAAGAAACTTCAATTTCTTCGCCTTTATCATTTAATTCATCTACTTTACTGAGTATCCTACGCACCTCTGCAGGACGTAATGGTGTTGGTTTATCTTTATCGCCTAAAAAATTTAACACACCAGGAATACTTTTAATAGTATTAATAACTTCTCCATCTAAAATAGCTTCTACTAAAACATGGCCAGGAAAATAATTTTTTTCTTTTGTAATACGTTTTCCTTTACGTATCTGATAAACTTTTTCTATAGGTATCAAAACTCTAGAAATATAATTATGTAAATTTAATTTATCAATTTCAATTTCTAGAAGTTCTTTTACCTTTTTTTCTTTGCCAGTTATAGTTCTTATAACATACCATTTACGTAGATCATTATCTATATCTTGCATTATTAATTAATAATTTAAAATTTTTTTTAATAAATCAAACCCATTATACCTTGACTAGCTAAATCCATAACCAAAACTACAACAGCAATGATTAATGAAGCAATAGCCACTAAAATAGATCCTTCTATTAATTCATCCCAAGAAGGCCAAGTGACTTTATACAAAAACTCATCTCTCACTTCTTTTAACTGTCTAATTAATTTTTTCATAAATTAAAAAATTTGCGCGGGTGGGAAGATTCGAACTCCCAACCAATGGTTTTGGAGACCACTACTCTACCACTTGAGCTACACCCGCATAATAGTATAACATATTTTTTTATTAATCCAAAATTTCAGTTACTTGACCAGCTCCTACAGTTCTACCACCTTCACGAATAGCAAACCTTAGACCTTTATTCATCGCAATAGGATAAATGAGATCTACTTGGATAGATATATTATCGCCAGGTAGTACCATTTCTACACCGTCTGGCAGAGTGATTTCACCAGTAACATCTGTAGTACGGAAATAAAATTGTGGACGATAATGGTTTTTAAATGGAGTATGTCTACCACCTTCTTCTTTTTTTAGAATATAAACCTCAGCTTTGAATTTCTTATGAGGGTGAATACTACCAGGCTTAGCAACAACCATGCCACGTCTGATCTCATCTTTATCTATACCTCTTAGAAGCAGGCCCACATTATCACCAGCTTCTCCTCTGTCTAGTATTTTACGGAACATTTCCACTCCAGTTACGACACTTTTTAATTTTTCTTCACTAAGTCCAACTATTTCAACAGGATCACCTGTGTTGATAACGCCTTGTTCTATACGTCCAGTAGCTACGGTACCACGTCCAGTAATAGAAAATATATCCTCGATAGGCATTAAGAAATCTTTATCAATATCTCTAAGTGGCTGAGGGATGTAATTATCAACTGCATCCATCAATTCGAGAACTTTCTCTACCCATTGAGGTTCGCGATTAAGAGCACCAAGAGCTGATCCACGGATAACGGGAACATTGTCTCCATCGTATCCATAGAAGTTTAGCAAATCACGCACATCCATTTCTACTAAGTCTAATAATTCAGGATCATCAACCAAATCTACTTTATTCATAAAAACCACAATAGCAGGTACGCCTACTTGATGAGCTAATAAGATATGTTCTCTTGTTTGAGGCATAGGACCATCAGTAGCTGCCACTACTAAGATAGCACCGTCCATTTGAGCTGCACCTGTAACCATATTTTTGATATAGTCAGCATGGCCAGGACAATCTATATGTGCATAATGCCTATTATCAGTTTCATATTCTATATGAGAGGTGTTAATAGTTATACCACGCTCTTTTTCTTCGGGTGCATTATCGATATCATAAAAGCTTTTAGCTTGAGCCATACCTTTTTCAGATAATATTTGAGTAATAGCAGTTGTTAATGTTGTTTTACCGTGATCAATATGCCCTATTGTACCAATATTGACATGAGGTTTTGTACGTTCAAATTTTTCTTTTGCCATGTTTTTTGTATTTTTTTTGGTTTAATTAGAGCCTTCGGCGAGAGTTGAACTCGCGACCCCTTCCTTACCAAGGAAGTGCTCTACCACTGAGCTACAAAGGCAATTATTTTTTAAAAAAGCGGAAGACGGGAATCGAACCCGCCGCCTAGAGCTTGGAAGGCTCTCGCTCTACCAAATGAGCTACTTCCGCAAAAATGGGGAGGGAAGGATTTGAACCTCCGAAGGCTACGCCAGCAGATTTACAGTCTGCCCCATTTGACCACTCTGGTACCTCCCCTAAAAGAGCCGATAGAGGGACTCGAACCCCCGACCAGCTGATTACAAATCAGCTGCTCTACCAGCTGAGCTACATCGGCTTTTTTTTTAATTAAAATTTTTTTTAAATTAACTCTCTAAAAATTTAGTTTGCAAAATTAATAATATTTTTTAAAATAAAAAAATAATATTTTTTTATTTTTTTTTATTAATCTTATTTCCAATTGTCTTTTGTTTTTTCTATTTGTCTCCTTAGAGCATCTACAGCTAAGTCGGTAGCTTCTTCAAATGTTTTTGCTTTCTTAATTGCAAAAAGATCATTACCCGCAATTATTAAGCGTATTTCGACAATTTTATTTTCTGGTGCTGAAGTGTTATCTAATTTTAGTATTACTTCGCTACTAATTATTTCTTGATGAAATTTGCTTAGTTTATTTATTTTGTCAGTTATGTATTCATCTAACTTTTTATCAGTTTTGAAATGGATTGGATTAATATTTACTTTCATAAAAAACCTCCTTATTTATTTTATTATTTTTAAGATCTAGGATGTGACTTTGAATATACTTGTTTTATACGCTCTATAGAACTATGAGCATATATCTGAGTAGAAGCTAGACTGCTGTGACCTAATAGTTCTTTTATAGCATTTAAGTCTGCTCCCTCATGTAAAAGATGTGTGGCAAAAGTGTGTCTCAAAATATGAGGACTTTTTTGAGAAATATAATTAATGCTACTCAAGTAGTTATTTACTGTACGATAAACAAATTTATCATATAATTTTTTGCCACTATTTAATAGGAAAAATTTATCATCTACTTCTTTATTATTAAAAAAAATATTTTTGATATCTAAATATTCAATTATGATTTTTTTTAAATTATTAGTAAACGGTACATAACGTTCTTTATTTCTTTTACCCAAAATTTTAATAGTTTTTCTATTGAGATCTATATCTTCATTTTTTAAATTTATCAATTCAGATCTGCGTATGCCAGTTTGATATAGCATTTCTATGATCAATATATTTCTTATAGCTTCGTAGTCATTTTTTATTTCACTTTTGTTAGTATTTTCAAAATCATAAGGTGATAAGTCTTTTAACTTAATGTATTGAGGTATACGCATAGGTATTTTGGGTTTTGAGATATTTTTTATAGGATTTTTAGATATTATTTCTTTATTAAGTAAATAATTATAAAATGAAGAAAGTGAAACAATTTTTCTATTTATGGTCGAAGCTTTTAGTCCTGACTGAGATAAATTCATTATCCAATCATTCACATGTATACGATTAACTTCTAAAATGTCAATATCAAATGTGTTTTTAATAAATTCATCAAATTGATATAAATCTATACGATATGAAGATATAGTATTGAATGAATATCTTTGATTATTTTCTAAATAATTTAGGTATTCTTTTATCCAATCCATTAAATAAGTTAAGAATATTAATAAAAACTAAGTTTTTTTTAAAAAAAAATACTTATGCATTCATACTTTTTGTGATTCTACGTTGCATATATAGAGCTCTTGATTTTTTCTCTCTTTCTCTTTCAGAAGGTTTGACATAAAATTGTCTGGCTTTTACTTCTCGAGCCACACCGGTTTTTTCATACTTTCTTTTTAGTTTTTTCAAAGCTTTATCAATGCTATCACCTTCTTTTAATTCTACTATCAACATATATTACCTCTTTATTTTTTACAAAATTAAATAATTTTTACATATTGACAAAATTTTTCTATTCCAAAAATAATTTATAATTTTGAATTTGTGTAAAAAAATATAAAAACTTATGAAGCGTTTATTCTCGTTATTTTTCTTGATGTTATTTATTTGTTTTATTTATGGACAAAATGATAAGGTTGCATTATCTTTTTCTCAAAAATTTCAAGAAGCTAATTGGGTAACTACTATTACTGATCTAGATTTTAGTAACATTATTTTGCTATCCAGTTTTGATTGGCAAGCTATTAAACATGAGGATTCAATCAGATATAATCAAAAATTACCTACTCGCATAGGTATGTCTATAGCCATAGATGTAGATTTATTAAATGATATTATCCCGATAGAAGAAGATGGATATTACATTTATAGGTATAAAGTTTTTGCTGAAGGAGCCAAAAAAGTAGGATTTGTTTTTGATGATTTCTTTTTGCAACCAGGTGATGCTATTTATATAATAAATGAAGATGGACAATTTATTGGTCCAGTTACAGATGTAGAAAACAAAGAATTTAGGATGTATTCGACTGTGCCATTAAATGGAGAAGAAATAACTTTATTATATGTAAAACCTCAAGAAAGGGCTACTATTTCTAGTTTACATTTATCCGAAATAGTATATGTGTATTATGACGAAAAAGTTGATAAAGACTTAGGAGATGCCCAATCTTGTCAAGTAAATATAAATTGTTCTCCAGAAGGAGATAATTGGCAAGTGCAGAAACGAGGTGTAGCACGTATTAGTTTTAAAGAAGGTGGTTACTGGTATCTATGTAGTGGAACACTTATAAATAATACAGCTAATGATGGGACGCCATATTTTTTGACTGCATATCATTGTGGAGGTGATGCATCGGCTTCAGACAGAAATGTATGGCAGTTTTACTTTAATTATGAACGTCCTGGTTGTCCAAATACGGGAACCCCTCCTAATAATGTAATTACAGGATGTACATATAAAGCTGGTGGGGGCATATCGGGAGGTAGTGATTTTCAACTAGTATTATTAAGTTCGTCACCATCTTTATCATGGAATCCATATTATAATGGATGGAGTCGTTCTACTACCGCTAGTCCTAGTGGAGTAAGCATACATCATCCATCTGGTGATGCAAAAAAAATATCTACATATACCCAGACATTGACTACTGGCTCTTGGAGTGGAGGTATGAGTAGTGCACATTGGGTAGTTAGATGGGCTCAAACGACAAACGGATGGGGAGTAACTGAGGGTGGTAGTAGTGGATCACCAATTTTTGATAATAATAAAAGAGTTGTTGGTACACTTACAGGAGGTAATTCTGATTGTAGTAATCAATCGACAGCCAGAGATTATTATGGTAAATTTTCTAAACATTGGGATGCTAATGGCACAACTAATAGTAAAAAATTACAACCGTGGTTAGATCCACTAGGTACTAATCCTACAACACTTAATGGTTATGACCCTAATGGAGGTAGTTCTCAATCGGGATATTTTAGTCTAGATTTCGAAGCATGCGCAGATTGGAGTACAGACTTTACTCCATGGACATCTTATGATGGAGATGGTAAAAATACTTATGGGTCTAGTGATTGTGATTTTACTGGAGAAGGTACAGCTTTTGGATTTATGGCTTTCAATCCTTCATTAGCTGGATGCTTTACTACTCATGGTGGACAAAGGTGTGGTGTATCTATATGTCCTGTTGATGCAACAGAATCTAATGATTGGATCATTTCTCCACAGATACAAATGAGAGAAAACGGCTCTATTAGTTTTTGGGTATATTCTCCTAAACCAAGCACATGGGGTACTGAGACCTATGATGTATTAGTATCCACTACTAACAATCAACCATCTAGCTTTACAGCTATAGCTAGTAATGAAGAGGCTCCCAATCAATGGACTAAAAAAACATATTCATTATCAGCATATAATAACCAGCAAATATATATAGGCATCAGACATAGAGCAACAGATAAATTTATGATGATGATAGATGACATATTAATAGATACTGGTACGGTATCATCAGTATCTCCTGTAGCTTCATTTACATATACTCCTACTACAATCTGTGCAGGATCTCAAGTGCAATTTATAAATACTTCACAGAATGCTACTTCTTATAGTTGGTCTTTCCCAGGTGGAAATCCATCTACAAGTACACAAACTAATCCAATAGTTACATTCAATACTCCTGGTACCTACACTATCACACTTACAGCATCTAATGGCAACCAAAATAATACTTATTCACAGTTGATCACTGTAAATCAGAATCCTATCATAAATATCAATGTTAGTCCTTCTACAAATATTTGTTATGGTAATAGTGTTACATTAACAGCAACAGGTGCTACAAGTTATCAGTGGAATAACAATTTAGGGACAAATAATTCTATAACTATTACTCCTACATCTAGCACATCATATAGTGTAACTGGTTATTCCAATGGTTGCACTGCTAGTGCTACAACATATATTAATGTCTTCTCTACTCCACAAGCACCTACTATTACTATAATAAGCAATAATCCAATAATACTACAATCTAGCGCTACTAGCGGAAATCAATGGTACAAAGATAACAATCCTATAGCTGGCGCTGTTTATCAAACTCATCAAGTACTAGAAAATGGAATATATTATGCAAAAGTAACTTCTAATGGCTGCATCTCTGATCCTTCTAATTCTATTCAAATTAATAGTTTAAATATAAATAATTACGATCATGATAATATCACTATTTATCCTAGTCCAGCACAGGATATTATATACATACAGACTGATAAGAAAATTTTAGAAGTTCGTTTGATAGATGCTTTGGGTAGAATGGTAGCCAATACTGATACTTATCAATTAAATCTAGATAATATTAGTAATGGGGTTTATCATTTAGTGATAAAATTTGATGATGATAAAATAGTTTTACCTGTAATTATACAAAAATAATTAATATATTAAGGTTTAATAACAAATTTTAAATGAATAGGTAGGTATAATTCTTAAAAAAATTATATATAATAAAAAAAATTATTTATCTTTGCAAAAACAAAAATTATATTTATGAAACGAAATGTAGTAATCCTAGGTGCAGCGGGACGAGATTTTCACAATTTTAATGTTTATTTTAGAGACAATGAAAATTATAATGTTGTCGCTTTCACAGCTGCGCAAATTCCTGATATTGATGATAGGAAATATCCAGCAGAATTAGCAGGTAAATTGTATCCAGATGGCATTCCGATTTTTTCTGAATCAGATTTACCCAAATTAATTAAAGAATTAGATATTCATGATGTGGTTTTATCATACAGTGATTTACCATATGAGAAAGTGATGAATATATCTGCAGTAGTCAATGCTAATGGTGCAAATTTTATGCTACTTGGTCCAAATGACACTATGCTTAAATCAGTAAAACCAGTAATTGCTGTTTGTGCTGTGCGTACTGGATGTGGTAAAAGTCAAACTTCACGAAGAATAATAGAAATTTTAATGAAAAAAGGGTTGCGTGTTGTAGCTGTTCGTCATCCTATGCCTTATGGTAATTTAATCGAACAAAAAGTACAACGTTTTGCCACAGTAGAAGATTTACAGAAACATCACTGTACTATTGAAGAAATGGAAGAATATGAACCCCATGTAGTTCGTGGTAATGTAATTTATGCTGGAGTAGACTATGAAGCTATATTGCGAGCTGCTGAGAATGACCCTGATGGTTGTGATGTGATACTATGGGACGGTGGTAATAATGATTTTCCCTTTTATAAACCTGATTTAATGGTTGGTATAGTTGATCCGCTTCGTCCTGGTCACGAAATCAATTATTATCCTGGAGAAGTTGTCGCTAGAATATCAGATATAATACTTATCAATAAGATAGACTCTGCAAGCTTAAATGACATTAATACTGTAAGAACTAATATTAGAAATATTAATCCTAATGCTATAATAATAGATGGAGCATCTCCTATATCTGTTCAGGATCCTTCGCAAATAAAAGGTAAACGAGTTTTAACAGTAGAAGATGGACCAACCCTCACCCATGGTGAAATGAATTTAGGTGCTGCTACTTTAGCTGCTATGAAATTTGGTGCTGCTGAAATTGTAGATCCACGACCATACATCGTCGGTAAAATAAAAGAAACATTCGAAAAATATCCTCATATCGGGACCCTATTACCTGCTATGGGTTATGGTGAAGAACAAATAAAAGATCTAGAAGCTACTATCAATAATACTCCAGCAGATGTAGTAATTAGCGGTACTCCTATAGATTTATCGAGAGTAATCAAAGTCAACAAACCTATCGTTAGGGTAGATTATGAACTTCAGGAAATAGGTGATCCTACCTTCGATGATATACTTGAGGAATTTGTCAAAAATTTTAATTTAAAAAAATAATATAAAAAGCGGCTATTAGCCGCTTTTTTTTTAATAAAAAAATATATGAAAAAAAATCTGGTAAGTATAAATGACTTCACTAAAGATGAAATTCTTCATGTTTTAGAAATGGCAAAAAAATTTGAAGAAAATCCAGATAGGAGTATATTAAATGGCAAATTGATAGCTGTACTTTTTTATGAGCCTTCAACACGTACACGTCTTAGTTTCGAATCAGCTATTCAGAGATTAGGCGGTAGAATTGTAGGTTTTTCAGAAGCTACCAATACTAGTATACGCAAAGGGGAATCTTTAGGAGATACCATTAGAACCATCAATCAATATACTGATATGATAATTATGCGAAATCCTTATGATGGCAGTGCACGTTATGCTAGTGAAATTAGTACCGTCCCATTTATAAATGCTGGTGATGGATCTAATCAGCATCCAACTCAATGTCTCTTAGATTTATATAGTATTTTGCAAACTCAAAATACTCTAGATAATCTTAATATCACCTTTGTAGGTGATTTGAAATATGGCAGAACAGTGCATAGTCTTGTAAAAGCTATGACCGATTTTAATACTACTTTTCACCTTGTTTCTCCTTTAGAACTCAAACTACCAAGCGCAGTTAAATATTATATAAAAAAGAATAAATTACCATACTATCAATATGAAAAAATCGAAGATGCTATTCCCTTAAGTGATATTATCTATATGACTCGCATACAACAAGAACGTTTCGTCGATCCTGTGGAATATGAAAAAGTTAAGAATTCTTATATTTTACACGCTAATATGCTTACCAATGTGAAGCCCAATTTGAAAGTGTTGCATCCTTTGCCACGCGTCAATGAGATTGATCCGTCTGTAGACTCTACACCATATGCTTATTATTTTCAACAGGCAAAAAACGGATTGTATGTTAGACAAGCATTAATTTGTTATATGCT
>Ga0172378_10006699_pt1 | contig 10741 bp, 9 predicted proteins | sample GrowelOW332metaG_FD_119755 | JGI IMG/M metagenome (GOLD analysis project Ga0172378, IMG submission 119755) | Groundwater microbial communities from an aquifer near a municipal landfill in Southern Ontario, Canada - Pumphouse #3_1 metaG | ecosystem: Environmental > Aquatic > Deep subsurface >... | reverse complement strand
ATGGCATTCTTTTCATCACCTCTCCAATATGCACCTGCAATTGAAGTAAGTTTGAATGAATCATCTCTGAGTTCTTTTGTGGACGCTACATGTGGTCCTCGACAAAGGTCGGTAAAGTTACCCTGATTATAAAGGGTAATTGGGGAACCTTCTGGAATAGCATCAAGTAATTCTAATTTATACTTCTGATCAGCAAACTTTGCTCGTGCTTCTTCTCTTGTTACTTCGGTTCTCACGAACTCTTTGTTCTGCTTGATGATGGCTTTCATCTTTTTAGTCAATTCATCAAGGTCTTCATTGAGTAACTGTCTTGGCAATTCAAAATCATAGTAAAAACCATTTTCGATTGCTGGTCCAATAGCTATTTGTGCTGTTGGAAACATCTCAAGCATAGCTTCTGCCATGACATGAGCCATTGAGTGGCGCACCATTTTTAGGTGTTCTTCTTTTTTATTCTCAGCCATATCTAAACTCCTCTCCACAAAGTGGATAACGAAAAAAAATCCTCTTATCATCACATACAAAATGATGACACATCATTTTGCAAGGACGAAGAGGTTCTCCGCGGTTCCACCTTGCTTCCTTCCCGAGAGGAAAGACGCTCAATTATTCTCTTTTTCGCAGCGATTACGGCACAATTACTCAACCTTATAGGTCTTTCACGATGCGGCTCGGAAGTGGTTTTCATGAAAAGCTGTAGCAGAAATCTTTCAGCCGGTGGATTTCCTCTCTTATGCCTTACTTTTTCATTACTCGTCTTCGTCTTAGCTTTTGTACTATTAACAATGCTACAAAAACAGCGAGAGGTCAAGAGCTAACTCAAAACTTACCATAAAATTTCTTATCTCTCACAACTTCACTGCTTTTGTTTTCGTTTCAACTGTATTTTTGTACGGGATTCACTTCATAATATTGCAATTCAGCTACTTCATAGCAATTTACAATTTCGTGCTTTTCTTTGCAGACTGCACCGGTGTTGTTGCTTTGCCATTTCTGAGTTTTAACGCTAAAGAAGGTTTTACCACGCAACCAGGTCCATTAATACAACCACCTTCACAAGACATCACTTCAATAAGTTGAGAGACAGGAGCTTTTCTCTCCCAGTTATCAAGGGACTTTACCGTTTTCTTATCAAGACCATTGATTGTCATTGTTTTTATTGATTCTCCCGAAGCAATTCTCTTCTCAACACAATGCAACTGACCACCGGAGAGAGCAAATTCTCTGCAATCTTCATATGAGGTAACATCACCTAAATCAGTTTCTTCCATTTCTCTTACATCAATTTTTTTGGCAATAAACATTGCAGCAAGCTCACTAAAAGTAAGCACGCCATCAACGGTTCCCAATTTTTCAGCCTCTATTCTTTTCGCCAAACATGGACCAATAAATACCGTCTGAGACTGAGAATTTTCACTTTTAATTTTTTGAGCAAGCACGCTCATTGGCGTTGCAACGAGACTGCGGCTCTTCTCTAACTGAGGATTATGTCGCTCAATTAATTCCATATAAGCTGAACAATTATTGGTTGTAGTAAAGGGAGAGCCTTGATGTAATCTCTGCACCACTTCACCTGCCATGTGCTCCGCTGTTTCACCCGCTCCTTCACTCACTTCCCTCACTTCATCAAAGCCAACGTGAAGTAATGCCGTTTTAATTTGTCCCAATGTTCCTGGAAATTGACCATCAATGGAAGGATGAATCAGAGCAACTATATTCTTTTTACTTCTCAATAATTTGAGAACTGGGAAAAGTCCGCTCCTTTCAACAATTGCGCCGAATGGACATGAAATGGCACACTTACCGCAACTGATACAACGAGTATAATCAATCTCGACAAAGCCTCTTTCATTTTTCTTAATAGCATCAACAGGACAAGCTCCTTCACAAGGAACCGGAATATGAATAACGGAATGGAAGGGACATACTTCAATACATTTACCACAGCGAATACAGCGATCTTGATCAATATGAGCTTTCCCTTGTCTAAAATCAATTGCATCAACGGGACAATTTGCCATACACGGTCGCGCAAAACAACCTCGGCATAAATCACTGACAATAAATTGATCCCGTGGACAGGAACTGCAACCAGTAGTAATAGTAGTTAATACCGGTTGAACAGGAGCATCATGGGCAAGAGCCTCTTTCACATAGGCTGCTAACGGTTTCATCTCGTCATCATCTTTTTCAATATTCACGCCAAGGAGTGCCATGATTCGATACCGAATCATAGCTCGTTCCTTATAAATACAACACCGACTGGGATCACTCTCTTTCGGAATCAATTTATACGGAATTTTATCAACATCATCGATTAAGTTCCCTTGAATAAATTCTTTTATTACTTCAATTTGAACTCGTCTCTTAACCAGATTATATTGATTATTGATTTCAAGCATTATTCACAGCCTTCCTAATTAATGATGCAAGCTCTTGAGCATCAACACTTCCATGAATTGTTCCATTAATTTCCACAAAAGGTGGTTTTATCTCTTTGCCTGTTGCATCTTCAATCTGTTTACACGCATCAAAACAAGAGCATCCTTCAATTTCACATCTATCAATAAGGGCAGGATCTAAAAAATCATTATAAAGCAATAAATCTGCACCCCCTTGAACGAAGCAGGAAGTTCCGACACAAATTTTAACTTTTATTTTTTCTTTCTTCTTCATATTTACAGTTGGCATACAATCTTTTTTCGTAAGAACTTGCCATCCTCCATTTTTAAGTTTTATGAGATTCTAGGAATCTCTGTATTATCACCTAGTCGCTCCTTTCTATAAGTATTCTTGACTAGTCTCTTTCAAATAATTTACTTCAAGTGCTTTTCTTAATCGTCCAACAATAGTCCTTCGAATCCCTATTTCAACAGGAATATTAGGATCTTGATGTGCCTCATTAATTTTGGTACCGACAATAAAATGTACTTGGTCGCTATCCATCATAATTTCAATAAATTTTTTCACCGCATCATTTGGCAAATCATACACAGGCGTCATGTCTTCTAACACTTTAGCAACTTTACTTAAGGTAAGCATTCCTTCCGTTACTAAATCAATTCCTTCCATTTTTGAAATAGGAGGAACATCAGAGGACCAACAGGACATATCAACCGTGACTTTTTTGTCAAACAATCGAGAAATTATCAATGCAGTTGTTCCACCGGAAATAATTTTTTTCCCGTCAAAAGCAGCTAATTTTTCGCCTAATATCTCATCACTAGCCTTTTCAAAAGGAGGCCCTGTAACAATGACCGTTCGGCGTGGTCTCCTCACATAAATACAGGCACAGGTAATATCATCACGAGAAGAAAACCCATCCAAATTAAGGGCTTTATTCACCACATGTTTGGTTAAGTCTCTACTGCTGATTTTCGGATTTGCCGCAATCGTTCGTTCCATAAAGGTTTTAACTCCTGAATGTCTCCATCCAAGAGGAAGGGACAAACCAAGACCTGACTGAGTCACGCCATCACTAAACATAATCAAGCGATCACCCACAGATAGTTTAAAATCTATGGTATGGAGTAACTCTTTTTTGAAGGCCCCTTTTCGATTTAAATCGATAGTTTTTCCTTCCCACGGGATATTCGTCAATTTCTTAAACAAAAGTGCTTCAGGATTATCATATTCAATAAATCCAACGTCAATATCATGATTCCCTGAGGAATAGCGAATATCAGCGATAGAAAATGTTGAATAGCTAATCTTTCTCTTTTTACAAACAGGCAGTGTATCCATGATGATTTTTGCCGAATGCGTCAAATCCATGGGAGAAAAGCTTAATTTATGCGCCATATGTGCGGTCAAAGAAGCTAATACATTTGCTTTCACACCGCTCCCAAGTCCATCAGAAAGTATTGCAACAATCTGATTGCGTTCCTTGTTGCGACTTAAAAGGAAAACATCTCCTCCAATCTGTTGCCCATGTTTATAAATCTGGGAATAGTCTACATCGATAAAGATATCATTCATGGCATATCCTCAAAACTATCCTTACTAAAGCCATCTTCTTTATCTTCCGCAGGTACTTGGAATGCTTCAATCAAAGAATTTAAGGTAATCTCTGTATCTGCTGCATTTTCACCTAACAGGGAAGCAATTTGTTGTACCGTTTCAAGACTCTTCTGTATCACGACTTCAGCTTTTTTCACAACGGTTTCTCTTCGTACCGTTGGACTGGTAATATCTTCAAATAAGGCGCCAACCAAATGATGTTTCTCAATACTGAAAAATGTGACACGAAGGAATTTATCACTGTGATGTAAGCGAAATTGCTGACTATGCTTGGTATCAAATTGATCGCGAAACTTATCGGTAAAATTCACAAAATTACTGACAGGAAGTCCACCAACGAGATCAAGTATTTCACCATCAATATCATAGGAAATATCACCAAAGAGACGAAGGAATCCACAGTTACAATCAACGATATGCATTGATTCATCCACCATTACAACGCCCATTGGAATGGTTCTCAAAAGAACATCGATTTTATTCTGTGCTTCTTTTCTCATCTTGGTCACGCACATTTCAGGTTCAGCCATACCATCTAAATAGGCGCAAGCCATATCACGACAGGTATTATACCCACAACCACCACAGTTCAGTTGATCTGCATCACAGAACTTGCCAAGTGCATGGAGTGCTTTTTCAATTTCCTCTTCGCTGTGCTTCTTAGGAGAAAACTCTTTTTCCTTTGTGCGATATCGGTCCGGTTTATCGAGAATACTATAGCCATTTTCAAGAACATACTTCACAAAATCGGAGGGTACCGTAAAAAGATCTTCCTTTTCGAGTAAACGATGTTGGGTAAACTTCGTTGACATAATCTTTTTCTCAGAAATACCTTTTTCTTCTTGTGTTGCACCAGGTCCGTTGACGCAGCCACCATCACACGAAAGAAGTTCAAGAAATTCCGTTGTATGATCATTCTGTCTTCCCGAAAGAGCAGACATCACTTGTGTTGATCCACTTAAGGCGACAGCTTTGGCTTGAAAAGGATCTTTTCCCCAATTCAGACTTGCAATCATGCCACCTTCTACAGGATACAGTGTTGTTTCAGCTGCTTTCTTTGGTTCAAAAGAGGGAACCTTCAGTTTCTCTTCTTCTATTTGTTTCTGTACGGCATCCAAATCGATGCCTTTGATTGCAATCCATTTTCGCAATTCATCAAAGGTTAAAGCAAAATCTGGATATCCCGGATGTTGATCAGCCTCTGCTTTTTTGGCAATACAAGGACCAATAAAGACGATGCCAATATCATTACCATACAGTTTCTTTAAATAAGCACTATGCGTTTGCAGTGGGGACGGAACGGGTGCTAAATCAGGAGTAAGGTCACTATAATATTTTTTGACCATCTCAACGACGGAAGGACAGGCTGTTGAAATCCAATTACACGTCTGCTCTGGATCTTTCTTTGCCGCTTCATCAACACAGGCACTCACAATAGCAGCACCAATTGCAGTTTCACTAAAATGAGAAAATCCAAAATTTTTAAGCGTAACAAGCAAAGCATCTTCTCGTCCATTGAATTCAGAAGAATAAGACGGAGCAAGACTACAAAAGACGTTTTTGTTTTTTTTCAAAAACAGTTCAACACGAGGTAAATCATTTCTGATTTTCTTCGCATTTGAAGGACAAATGTCAACACATTTTCCACAGTACGTACATCGCTCATGCACAATTACTGCACTACCGTCTTTCACTTGAATAGCCTTTACAGGACAAGCTCTCACGCATTTATAGCAATCGCGACATTCAGTAAGTTCCGTGTAAATAGGATGAATCACTTATCAGCCTCCATCTTCTTTTCAAGTGCATGAGCAACGAGATCAACAACACAATCTGGATTAAGTCCGGAAAATTCAACGCCGTCAATTAAGATATTAGGACCTTTATTACAGTTATCCATGCAAAGGTGCCCCACTAATTCAATCTTATCCTGCAGATGAAATTCATCAATATACGCTTCAAGATTGGCAAGTGCTTGGGAATTTCCTCGTGAAAAACAAGAGCTACCCATGCATAAATCGACCTTCACTTTCTCCATACATATCCCCTTTTGAAAGCATCAAAGCAACTCAATTATCAATGTATTGATGTGTCCCTTTGTATCTTCCAAATTCCTTTTGTTTTGTCTGCGCTCCATTTCTACACAAGAGATGAAGTCACATTAAAGCCAGCCCTTTCTAAATCCAGGTTTCTTATCGACCATGACACGTCTCATCTTTTCTGATAATGAGGCAAAATGTGATGATAAATCGGTTCGTTCAACAACGATACCTTCAGGTAATTGAATATGTACTGGTGCAAAATTCCAAATACCGATGACTCCACATTTTACCAACAGTTCTGCAACCGTCTGAGCTTGTTTAGCGGGAACCGTCATGATTGCTAAATTAATTCTATTTTCAATAACATAGGCTTCAAGTTTTTCAAGAGGCATAACAGTAATACCATTTACCTCTGTTCCAATGATATCTGGATTTTTATCAAAAGCACCAACGATTCTAAAACCATTTTGAGAAAAACCTTCATAGCCCATAAGAGCACGGCCTAAATTACCAACACCAATGAGTATGGCATCGTTGGTATTATTCCAACCAAGTGAATTGGTGAGTGATTCAATTAAATCATCAACGGCAAATCCAATTTTAGGTTTTCCCTCAATTCCGGTAAGAGAAATATCTTTACGTACTTGGATTGGATTCAATTGCAAATCATTTGCTATGTATGTTGCAGACACATTCACCATTCCTTTCTGCTGATAAGACTGAAGTCTTCTGAGGTAAGAAGGGTATCTCTTAATTGTAGGAATTGGTATCTTATTATCCATTCAGTTCTCCTTTTTTTAATGCATGTAAAATCTCTTCTATAAGAAACATAGGTGCTGATGCTCCCGATGCCACCCCAACTCTCTTATACGCAAAAATACTGCTATCGATATCATCAACACTTGTGATAAGTCTAGCATAGGTTTGACATTCAGTCACCTTTTCTACTAAACCATTTGTATTTGCACTTGTTTTATCACCTATCACGAGCACACAATCTACTTTTTTTGCCAACTCAGTCACTTGTCTCAGTCTTTTTGCCGTAGAATTACATTGTCTATTACCTATCGTTATTACTCTACCACACTTTTTCCAGTTTTCAAGCTCATTTAACACAGGATTTACCAAAAGTGGTGAAGCCGTTGATTGCATAATGATATAGAGATTCACTTTTGGGGGAACTGTCTTCAAATCATCAAGAGAATTAATAATCATTCTCTGGTGCTTACTCTCTACGCCATAAAGGGAGAGCACTTCTGGATGATTCTTTTTTCCAAGGATTAAAATCAAATCATCATCATGAGCAGAGCGAACCTGTTGTTGTTCATGAAGTACCACAGGGCAGGCACAATCGACAAGGATCATTCCTTGATTGAGATAATGTTTTTTCAAATCATCGGTAACACCATGGGTTCTCAAAATAAGATAACCAGGTTTATCTATAAGCTCTTTGCCTTCGAGATATTGGAGACCTAAGTCTTCCATCTTCTCATTAAAAATATGGTTATGAACAAGTTTGCCCAAAGCATAGACAGGAAGGCCATTTTTTGCCGCTTTAGCCATGACATCGTTGGTCATTTTGGCTGCCCTATCAACACCTTTACAAAATCCCAATGTTTCTGTGGTAATAATTTCCATTTTAACATCCTCTTAAGTAACAAACAGCCACCAAAGAAAATCTTCAGTGACTGAAATAATCGAATTACAAATAAATACTAGTAACTATTTATCTTCATTTTTCTTTTCGATAACTTTCTTACCACCACTAATCCAATACAGGAAAGAAGGAGCAATAAAGTTTGAAGAATAGGTACCAACACAAATACCAAAGATCATGTTAATAGCAAATAACTGAATATTTCCCGTTGCAAGAATTGCTAAAGGTAATACAGCTAATACCGTTGTAACACTACTCATAATGGTACGAGTCAAAGACTGACTAACACTATGCTGGATAATATCTTGGAATGAAGATCCCTTCATCAACTCAGTATTTTCACGAACACGGTCGAAAATAACGATTGTTGCATTCAATGAATAACCAATAATGGTTAATACTGCGGCAATAGTTGTGCTTGATACTTCAAATCTAAACAAGGAAATAAAGCCGAGCAACAAGAAGACATCATGACACAAAGCGATGATAGAAGATAATGCGTATGCAATATGGAAACGGAACCAAACATACAAAAGAATTAATACCATAGCAACTAATACTGCATAAATTGAAGATGAAATTAAGGTCTGACTAAAACGAGGACCGACGAAATTACTTTCGAGGACAACGAATTGGCCTTCTCCAAATGCTGAAGCGAAGTCATCAGATACTGCTTTTTCAAGAGTAGCCTGAGTGTCTTCTTCACTTGTTCCGACTCGTACACTGAAGAGCTGATTACTTTCATCTCCAACAGTCTGAACCTGAACATTACCAAGATCGGTAAGTGCATCTCGAATCTGATCAATTTTAATATCACCACCAACAGCGAAGTTGATTTGTGTAGCATTCTCACTTAATGTAGCAGGAAAACCATAACCAGAAATAAGAGTACTTGAATCTAATGAAGCCTCATCAGCTGTTACGGTCAAACCGATGTCAGCTGCATTCATTGCTTGTGCAAGATCTCCAGCTGTTGGGTTATCTGCTACAGCAAATGTTTGCTCTTGTACACCATTTGTACCTCTTGTTTCGAGAACTAAATCTCCGTTTGAAACAGAAAGGGTTGCATCATCATCGCCATTATATGTTACTTCCAAACCAACTGGAGCAACTTGAATTTTTTCACTCAAGCCACTTTCAAAGTCGATACCTTTGTTAAAGCCTTTATTAACAAAGAAGGAGGCAAAACCAATAATTAATAAGATAGCAGAAATTGTTACTGAAATCTTACGAACTTTAATAACAGGTAAATCTTTTTTAGCCATTATTTTTTCCTCCTGCCGATTCTTAGGACTGCGCCTTCCTTATCAGTAATGGTTGCATCAAATATTAAATGAGACACAAACAATGCGGTAAATAAGGAACTCATAATACCAATAGCGAGTGTATTAGCAAAACCCTTTACTGAGCTTGAACCAAGCTGTGAAAGAACTAATGCTGCTATGATAGTAGTAATATTCGCATCCATGATAGTCCAGAAAGCTTTACTAAAACCTTGACGGACAGCGGCTGCTGAAGACTTACCTTGAGCAAGTTCTTCTTTAATACGTTCATAGATAATAACGTTCGCATCAACAGACATACCTAATGTTAAAATTAAGCCGGCAATTGAAGTTAACGTGAGCGTAAAATGGAATGCTGACAAACAAGCCAACATAATCACTAAGTTGAAGAAAAGTGCCAAATCGGCAACAAGACCACTCACACTATAGTAAAGAACCATAAACAGAACAACGAGAGCAAAACCAATAGCAATAGCACCCAAACCTGCAGAAACTGCATCTTCACCGAGTGTTGCACCAACTGATGTCTGACTTGATACGGTCAGTTCAATAGGAAGTGCAGCGGTACGAAGAACAACGGCAAGATCAGAAGCTTCAGCAGCGGTAAACCCTGAAATCTGAACATCCTGACGAATTGGTTCGTTGATGGTTGCAATAGATTTTACTTTACCATCCATAACAACAGCCATGGACTCATTTACATGAGTACTGGTTAACTTATAGAACTGATCACCACCGGTTGAATCAAGATGGAAATTAACAACAGGCTTACTAGTAATACTGTTGGTACTGGTTGTAGAGCTTTCGAGGTGAATGCCGTCCAAACCAATTTCATCATCAAGAACAACAAACTGTTGGAGTTTATCGATACCATAAGCATCCTTCACGTAATAACCTGTAACGGTTTTACCTGCAGGAAGATCTGCTGGTTGTTTAATCTGACCATCTTCTGTATATGCTTCACTAGGATTAGCTGCATATTCAGTATTAATTTGTGAAGTTAAATCAGTATCAACAATTTGGAATAACAAAGAGCCTTTACCCTGTAAGAATGTATTTACACGTTCTGGGTCAGCAGCGCCTGGAATTTCAACAAGAATCTGATCACTGCCCTGAAGTCTAATTTCAGGTTCACTTACACCAAATTGGTCAATACGGTTCTTTAATATTTCAATATCCTGATTCACTAATGTTGTTACTTCAGTATCAGAAATAGTATTACCTACTTTTTCTTCGTATGCACTCTTATCAGCATCAAGTAAAATACTCATACCACCACGTAGGTCAAGACCTAACTGGAGTACATTGTTGCTTAATGTTTTAGCAGCGTATATGTCAGTACGATAATGGTCTTCAATTGCACTAAAAATATCATTTTCAGTGTAATAACCAGCAGCTAAGTTTAAGACAGTCCATTTTGAAGGAACATCCTTCTTCATGGCCTTGTAATTATCCTTAGCTTGGTCTTCCAAGAAAGCATACTTAGCTGGAACAGCTGCGTCTGAATCAGTTTGAATCAAACCCTTAAACTCTTTAAGATCCTTGGTGGCCTGCCCTAAAGCATACTCTCTGATTTGTTCATTTGAGCCGCTTGCAAGATCCTTGGTTTCCTGTGGAACGAAAGTATACCACTTTACAGTTGGGTATAAAAACAAGCCACAGAGAAATACTACCAAGAGAACAATGATCAATCGATCACGTTTTTTCATAACATTCTCCAATAGAAACTATGATTTTTT
>Ga0172378_10006698_pt1 | contig 10745 bp, 7 predicted proteins | sample GrowelOW332metaG_FD_119755 | JGI IMG/M metagenome (GOLD analysis project Ga0172378, IMG submission 119755) | Groundwater microbial communities from an aquifer near a municipal landfill in Southern Ontario, Canada - Pumphouse #3_1 metaG | ecosystem: Environmental > Aquatic > Deep subsurface >... | reverse complement strand
GTTCTCGAGAATTTCTTGCTACAAAAATATACTGAAAAAATGGGAATCTTAAAAGAATTTCATTCTAAAACTACTTACTTACTAACATTTTAACGCTATTGAGCGTTTTCTAAAGGGAATGACAGTGTAATCAGACGATTGGGAATTACAAAAAGTGGTTTAATAATATTCATCATAAGACTGCGTATGGTAATTTTTATACTTTATAATTGGGAATATAATAATCATATAATCAGTATTATAACAATTATCAAATATTCTCTAATATGTTTGGTGGAGTAAAAATAAAATATTACATTTGCATGTAAATACTAGCAATCATACATTTTTTAATACTAATATTAGCGCGACTATAAATACGGACAGTAGCTCGTGCATTAATACTAAATAGAAAATATGGCAACGGTAAATGAACGATTAGCTGAATCTCTTCGAGTGTTGAAGAAATATCAGGAGAAGAATGACTATTCAGTGATTCATGGTAAGGATAAACTCGGAACGACACATACAAACAGGCTTCTTGGTAGCGGCTATCTACAGCCGATCATCAAGGGCTGGTATATGTCATCACTTCCCGGCAATGAAGGTGATACCACCGTTTGGTACACCTCTTATTGGCATTTCATCGCTGCTTATGCAAATAATCGCTTCGGCAAAGACTGGAGTCTTTCTGCAGAGCAATCGTTAGCTTTCTATAGTGGTTATTACGTAGTGCCAAAACAAGTCGTCATTCGTGCAAGCAAAGCCGGCAACAATATCATTCAATTAAAATATGGCGACACACTTTTAGACATAAAAGCCGCGTTACCACGTCAGATGGTGAAAGAACCACAATTTGGATTGAAGGTCTATTCCATGGCAGAGGCGTTGCTATACTGCTCGCCGCAATATTTCATCGCAAATCGCATGGAGGCACAGACTTGCCTGGAATTTCTTCATGATGCTTCTGAGATTATCGCTTTAGCCGGCGACCAAGGCAATTCTACCAGAGCTGCACGTATCGTAGGAGCTTTGAAGGCCATCGGCAGAACGGATCTAGCCGACGAAATCATGCAAATGATGAAACGGCTTGGTTATGACCTTCGCCCGGAGAACCCATTTGAAGAAGTCGAAGATTTTGCTTCAGACATTCTTCCGCGTTCACCTTATTCTATAAGAATTCAACTGATGTGGGAGAAAATGCGCAAACAGATCATAGAACTAACTCCACCATCAACCCACAATGTAGATATAGAAAAAGTCTTGGCAAACATGGAGGCCAACTATGTGAAGGACTCCTATCATTCATTGTCTATTGAAGGCTATCATGTAACAGATGAACTTATTGAGAGAGTTCGTAGTGGAAAATGGGATCCTAAAGACATGAAGCAGGACAGTGATTCACGTAATGCACTGGCCGCGCGTGGATATTATCAGGCATTCCAAAGTGTTCGCGAAAGTGTAAAAAACATTCTGCAAAGCAAGGGCAAAGCCGGTGACATCGTTGCAGATCAACTGCAGAACTGGCATTTCGAGCTATTTGAACCATGTGTACAAGCCGCCATCATTCCGGCAAGCGAGCTTGTAGGATATCGCAAACATCAAGTTTACATTCGTGGTTCAAAGCATACTCCATTGAATCCGGATGGCATTATTGATGCAATGCAGACCTTCTATACTCTGCTAAAACAAGAAGAGAATGTGTTGGTTCGTTCCATCCTTGGGCACTTCTTCTTTGTGTACATTCACCCATATATGGACGGTAACGGACGTACCGCTCGCTTCATCATGAATGCAATGTTGGTGACGGGAAATTACTCCTGGACAATCATTCCAATAGAGAAGCGTGATGAATATATGTCAGCTCTCGAAACGGCAAGCATCAACGGTGATATTAGCCCATTTGCTAATTTCATATATAGTCTCATTGAATAAGTCTTTTTATAAACATTTTGTTATGTTTTCAAGCGATTATTAATTAAACTGATTAAATTAAAGGAGATATAGTAATGCTATCAGACATTGAAACTACCGAAGATTTATTAGGCTTTTCTGTACATGCTGAATTGCTTAAAAAAGTTGTAAATACATCCAAAAACCTTCCTATAACTGTAGGATTGTATGGCGATTGGGGTGGAGGAAAAACAAGTGTATTAAAAATTTTGCAAGAGAAACTTAATGCAGATAATGATACTATTGCTATCTATTTTGATGGCTGGTCTTTTGAAAGTTTTGATGATGCGAAGATGGCATTAATTAGTGGAATCGTTGAAAAACTTGAAAATGAGAAAAAATTCACTTCTAGATTAAAGGACGGTACTGAGTCAATCTTCAAAAAATTGAAGAAATCCATTAACTCGATGCGAGTTCTACAGCTTGGGATGAAGACTGTTATTCCTATTGCTTCTGCTGTTATGACTGGTGGTACTGCCCTAATACCTTTGGCTGTAGCACAGCTTCTGAAAGCTAAGGATGAGGTAATGGATGAATTGACACCTAAAAATATTGCTGATGCAGTCTCAAAATTTACTAAAGTTGAGGATGAAGAAAAAAAATATGCTGCAGTAAGAGAGTTTCGCGATGACTTTGAAAAACTCATCAAAGATAGCAAAGCTAAGAGTGTCGTTATTCTTATAGATGATTTGGATAGATGTCTACCACGTCATATTATTGAGAATCTCGAAGCAATAAAGCTGTTCCTTAATGTAGAGAACACAGCATTCGTTATTGCTGCTGATGAATTTATTGTATCAAATGCTATTAGGACAGAGTACAAGGTACTTATAGAAGCCTCTATGCAAGTCAAAGGCTCTGAAGAAAAAAAAGAGGATACCATTGGTAATGCTTATATGGAAAAGTTCATTCAGTTGCCATATAAATTGCCAAGGTTAAATAAGGCTGAGATAGAGACATACGTTACGTTGTTGCTGTGTAAATCAGCATTGGCCGTAGAAGAGTTCAAACCGATACACGATGATTATGTCAAGTTTGAAAAAGAACATAAATTTGAGAAATATGGATGGGCCAATATAGAAGGGGTCTTATTAAATGGACATGACGACCTTAAACAGACCGTGGCTTTCATGTCAAAATTCTCAAGTATGATAGGTATTTCACTTAAAGAAAATCCTCGATTGATAAAGCGATTTCTTAATGCATATGAGATAAGAACACAACTTTTGAATTTATCTGGATTGGTGACCAATGAAAACAAACTGGCATTGCTAAAGCTAATGATAATTGAACAGAAATATCCAAATCAATTTCAACAGTTGTATGACTGGGTTATGCATGATGGTAATGTTTCAGAAGCCTTGTTGAATGTTGAGCAATATGCAGATAACCAAAAAGGTGAATTTGAATACAAAGATTGGAATGATGCTGACTTATTGGCTCTTATGAAAGAAAGTCCAAAGTTTAGTGAGGTAAAACTCAAGGAATTGTTCTGGGTATCGAGAGATAATTTGGTCGATTCTATGAGCGGTTCTTCGCTGATATCTCCTAAAATTAAGAGACTATTTGATAGATGCTATAAAGAACAAGTACCAAACAAAATGAAGACTATTTGTCAAGAAGTTACAATGTTAAATGGTGATGAGTTAAAAGATTTCTATACTTTGGTTGATGAAAGTATCCTACTCAAACCGAATGAAATAAAAGGCTTTAATATCTATTTTAATTTAATTAATGATGGAGCAGAGTTGGCATATAATCATCTTCTAACAATAATGGGTAGAATTAATATGAATTCTGTGTCTATAGGGTTAGCCAATAATTTCAAGGATTTGCTTAAGAGTCATAGTGAAGATAAGGCCTTACGGGATTTATTAAATAAAAGTAAAAAAATATATAGTCTAATAGAGAGAAAATAATATGGGAACATCACATAGACATCATGCTACAGTAGCAGGAGAGCCCAATTGGGGAAAAACATCAAGTGCGGTCTCTTATTTAGCAAAAGCAGTTGAAAAAGGCAAGGACTTGGATAATAATCCGCCTTCAAATTTGACTCCAAAAGCAATAGGAAGAAAACAACGCAGTATAGATAATAGAGTTAGAGACAACTATCGTAAGGCAGTTTCACGACTGATAAAGGCTGCTGGAGGCCGTAAAGCCGTTGCCTCTGGTAAATCTAGAGTAATCGGCCATGCTGGTATTGTTTTGGCTGGATCATGGTTACAAGCAATGACCGAAATCCGAGAAAAGGGCTTGGATTCATGGCTTAAAAAGCGCGGCATAGATACTTCAGAAGGAAAATCAGTCCATGACATATTTGAAATCATAACAGGTTTTATAGAGTCTGATATAACTTCTCTTGATGATACAGCTGCTCAAGCAGCTCTTCAATATACAATGGGGTTGATCGAAAATCGCATGGAAGATGATGATGTGGAACAAACACTTGACGATATTGTATCTGGAGAAGACGTTTGTGATTATTTGGACCAATTCTTTGGCTTTTATGTTTATAGTCATTTATCACAAGATTTTTCTGAGAAACTTGAAAAAGAGAAAGGAACAGAAGTCAAAAATCTTGCGATGGAAGAAATTCGAGATTTGATAATTGATGATGTCTCGCGTGGTGTGAATGGCAAGAATGCTAGAGATCTTGATTGGTCTAGTGAAGAAGGAAATGCTTTTATGCAGCAAGAATTTGATAAAATTATTGACGCTTTAACCCAGGGAGAATTAAAAGATGAAGATTAAAGTAACAAATTATAGAGTAGTAAATAATGTAAGAAAGGACTTGCATATTACTATGGATGTAACAGAAGGCGGTAAGGGTATAACTAATGCTGGAGCTGTTATAGGAATGAAAGATATGTCGTACTTTGCAGGTCGAATTCCTGATACAGCAATGTCTTTATTGTATTTGTCTTCTATCGTGTATGCAATAGATAGAAGTTTTGCTCGTTCCGATTATTCAATAGACGGATGGTCTCGCGAATTTGAAGTTGAATTTTCGTTACCTGTTAGTGATTTTTTTGCTCAAAACGCGATATTGATAAATAGACTATTGTCATATCTGACTGGTGATTATTGGTCATGTTCATTCAAAGAATTAGAAGACACTTTGCATTTACCTCAATATGCTGATTGTTCGTATTTTGATGGAATAACGCAAGTAAATTTGTTCTCTGGAGGAATGGATTCCTTGATAGGTGCTATTGACTATATGGAAAATCATCCTGACGGTAAGTTATTCTTAGCTTCTCACCATGATATGAGTGGTCCTATGGCAGATCAAAATGAATTGGTCAGATACTTTGAGGAACATTATAGCAGTCTGTTCATAAGATTACCAAAAACTCCATCTGTAGGCATTAAAGCTTATACCCCAAAAGAAAATTCTTGCAGATCTAGATCATTAATGTTTATAGCTATAGCTGTAGTTGTTGCAACATATGCAAATGTTAATGTTCAGATACCAGAGAATGGCTCTGTTTCTTTAAATTTTCCTTTGTCACCATCAAGAAGAGCTTCTTGTAGCACTCGCACAACACATCCAATGGTTATAAAGATGCTAATGGAATTATTACCAAAATTAGGCGTAAATGTTGTCATTAGCAATCCTTATGAGTTTTGTACTAAGGGTGAGATGTTTGAACATTGTGCGAATGTTGACCGACTGTTGGAAATAACGCCTAAATCCAATTCGTGTGGAAAACCTGGTAGAAAACAGTTCTTTTATGATCATCCAAAAGCAACTCATTGCGGTTTCTGTATGCCTTGTATGTATAGAATGGCAGCAGTTCAACACTATATCAACTCTCTTTCTGAGATAGCTAAGGTAAATGTTTATGATAATACGGTATATGGCAATGATATGCCGTCTTTATTTGGCCGAAAGAAAGATGATATATCTGATGATTTCTATGCTATGTTGAACTTTTTAAAACATGATCTTACAGAAGATGATATTCGAAAAGAATTAAGAATTGCTGGTATGGGATTACTACCTAATATAAATGATTATATGCATTTGGTGCAGAGAACACGAGCAGAGTTATTAGAATTGATTGATGCAAAAGGTGGAGGGGAAACAAAAAAATATGTTGGGCTGATATGATAATAGATACACATTGTCATTTCGATATATTGTCTAATCCTGAAGCTTACATTAATAATATCGAGCGAAAAGGAGATGTCACTATAGGAATGACAAACTTGCCTCGACATTTTCAAATGGGGCAGCCGCATATTATGGATTTTCGTCATGTACGACTGGCACTTGGCTTGCACCCATTGCTCGCAGCAGAAAATATGGGTGAGGTAGAATTGTTTAGACGGTTACTGGATAAAACGTCGTACATTGGCGAAATTGGTCTTGATTTTTCAAAAGAAGGATATAGAACTAAGGATAAGCAAATAGAGGTGCTTTCAAAACTCCTTTCTATGCTTGAAGGGAAGAATAAGATTATCAGCATACATTCTCGTAGAGCTGAGAAGGAGTTGTTGTGCCTACTGAAAAGGTATAAAATAAAAAATGTGATTTTCCATTGGTATTCTGGGCCTGTTAGTTTTATTGATGATATTCTTGCTGAAGATTATTATTTCTCGATCAATCAGGCTATGACGCTTAGTCCTAACGGGCAAAAAATAATAAGGGCTGTTCCGTACGATAGAATACTAACAGAAACAGATGCGCCATATAATGAAATTTGCTCTATTCCTGAAGCTTTAAAATATATTGAAATTACTGAGGATATTATATATAATAACTTCACTAATTTATTGAATAGGCTGAAAGTTTAATATGAAGTACTAATAATAATTGAATCTATAATGAATCCTATAGAATTAACTCAACTGGAAAGAGATAATGCATGTAATGATGCTGAAGAGGCATCACAACGTCAAGACCTAAAGAGTCATTGTACAAAGATACGCGATGGCATTGAGAAGTTGGACAAGAATAGTGGTGATAGAGCTATCTGGGAACTCATACAAAATGCATGTGACCTAGGTGATAGCATTAGTATTGAGATCAAAATAACTAGTGATTCATTCTCATTTAGCCATAATGGCAAACCTTTCTCGTTTGATGCACTATGCTCATTAGTAAAGCAAGTAAGTTCTAGAGAAAAGGAAAATGACGAAACTGTAGGTCAGTATGGCACAGGTTTCCTTACAACTCATGCTTTTAGTAGAAAGTTTACTATTTTGGGGTCATTGAAGATAAAAGATGGTGTGTTTATTGATATCGACAAATTTGAGGTAGACAGAGATTTTGAAGTGATGGACGATTTCATAAAAAAAATGTCCAGTCAGATTAATAAAGCAAAAGCTCTTATAAAAGATGGAGAATCTACAGAAAAAAGATGCTGCACCATATTTACATATCCACTTTCAGATAAAAGTTTTGAAATGGCGTCTCGTGCTGTAAGTGCAGCAAAACAATTGATGCCATATGTGATGACTTTCAGTGATAAGTTGACAAAATGTTCCATAACTGGCATAGACAACACTTGCACCACCTTTTCAAGAGAAAAAATGCTAGATCAAGATGGTCTTCATGTAATGAGAATTAGAATTTCTAATGGAGTAGACTCATGTAATCAAGATTGTTTTTATTTGGAGTCTAAGGATGATCGTGATAAGGTAATATTACCATTAAAAACTATAAAAGAGACGTGCCGTTTTGAAAGCCTTCCCAAACTATTCATATATTATCCTTTGCTTGGAACAGAAAAATGGGGTATTAATTTCATATTTCATTCTTCGTTTTATCCAAAGGAGGAAAGAAATGGTATCTTATTGCCTTCAAGTAATCCTAATGTTGAAACCAAAGCAAAAGCAAACATGGATTGTCTAAGTCGAATGGCTTCAATGGTGTTTGATTATCTTGACGAACATATTGAAGGCACCAAAGGCGCAATAGAATATGCAAAATCTACTATTATCCCTTCTGCATTTGAGGATGAAATAACACAAAAGGCTATAGAGAGTTATAGAGCGATTGTGATTAACAGACTTAAAAATCTGAAAATGATTCCTTGCTCGGATGACAATTATCATAGTGTTAATGAAGGGTGCGTGAAATTCTTTGATGATAATATTATTGAGATGCTGGATAGTGAATATAGTATGGGGTTTTACGATACAATTTATCATTATTCTTCTTCAGTCTATTTGATGCCAGTTAAAAATGAATGCCTAAATTGGTCCAAGATCATTCATGAATGGAATCTGGATAATTGTAGTTTCTTTATCAATATAGAGGATGTTGCTAAAACAGTAAGTACTGTTAGTAATGGTAATCTGCATAAGTTGTTGGAGTTTATTAAAAAAATGGGAAACGACTCATTATTCAAGGCTAATGCACTTATACCAAATCGTGAAGGTATAAAACACAAATTTAACAATCTAAGAAATGGCTCTATTATATCTAAGCAACTTTATGATATTGCTTATCCTTTGATACAGGAACAAATGGATTCTTTAGTTGATACAACGTATGCTGATATTATAGACCTTGTACCATTTGGCTTAAAGGATTATCAAAGTGCTATTAGTAATGTGTTAACAGATGCATCTGTAGCTCTTGATAGAGGTACGGCTTTTAGTGATGAATTTATTAAAAATCTTCGGATATACTGTTGTGCATTTCCGGAAGGTAGTAAGGCATCAAATAGAAGCAATATTATGCGTAATATATGCCTTCTTAACAATGAAGTATACCAAGAGAATATAATATCGGGGCTGCCATCAGGAGATCCCGATTTGTTTGATACAGCCTTCCAGATATTGTTAAAAGGTGAGATGTATAATATATCCCTTAAGAATAAAGAATGGGTTGATAATAATTTTCAAAAGTTAAATGGCTTCATTGCAAGCGTAGCAAACGTAAAAGATGAAAAATTTAGAGCTAGGTTTTTTCCTGTTTATGGTATATTTCCTAACAAGAAACACGTTCTTTGCAAAAAAGAAGATTTGTGGTCTGATGAAGGCATTGATGAACAGCTATTCGTCTTTTATCAGAAGGCATGCGGGAAGGACTTAAAAGAAGAACTTGTGGATGATAATTTTAAGGCCTTTGAAGATTTTAAAAAGAGAACTCCCAAATCTGTGGCTGATGAGATAGAGGACGCTTTAAAGAGAGATGGATATACAAATAGTGTTACTATTGACATTATAGAAACCCTAGATAAACAAGAAGATAAGTGGAAAGACTTGTTTGAGGTTATCGCCAGCAAAAAAGCTGAAATATTCTTAAAGCGTGTACCTAAGGAAAATAAAGAGAGTGTATATAAACTTATGAAAATTGATGATAGTAATAAGTTAAACGATTTGGTTGAACTCTCTGAAAATCCAGATATGCATTTTATCGTTGAGAAAGCCAAAGCCATGCTTAAAGAAGAACGAGATAAAGTGGCATTGTTTAATAATAAAGCTAAAATAGGTAAGCATATTGAGGACAAACTGCGCGAGAAAATGAAATCAGACTTGACTGATAAATTATCTGTTGAAACAAAGCCTAAGGTGGATGAGGATTGGGAAATTGCAGATATCCAGAATGGACAAGATGTTGTTATATCAATAAACAACAAGCCTGTCTATTATATTGAGATAAAGGCAAAATGGACTTTTAATTTTGAATCTGCTCATATGAGTAGTAATCAAATGAAAATGGCAATTCGTCATACTGATTGCTATTCTCTTTGCTGTGTAGATCTAACGAAAGAGGTAGATAATTACTTCCCAGAAATTGATACTATTATCAATAACACCTATGCTCATTTACATATAGCAAATGAAATACGTGATATTATGAGCGGTATTATTTCTGCTGATGATAAATTTGCGTTAAAAAATGAGGAGCAGCGAGGTATCACAATGGGGGGTGATTACCGTTGCAATATTCCTAAGAAGGTTTTCGTAAATGGCGCGTCCTTTGATAGTTTGATAAATGCAATTGTTGAAAAGATTAATGAAGAAATATAATGCAGGTATTGCTGCTAGCATAAAATCACCTTCTGAAGCGTAAGAGGTGTATAGCACTGCTTAAAATCATACATCACGAATTTTTCATCTACATTTAATTAGGGTCTGCTGAATAATATTATCCACAGATTGCATTAATTAGCTCAGATGTCATTACTAGCCTTTGATTTTTTAATAGATCAAGTGTGAGCCTTTCGGGTGCGTCAATTATAAGATTTACATTAATATTTGTAGATAATAATTGAAAAGGGGCAGTTTTTTCAATTACTACATAGGGTTCACTGAATAATTTATTTTGCTTAAAACTGGCAAAAAACATAGCTATTTTTAGGAAAACAGTATGAATAAAGGCATTTCTGTAGAAAATTAATGTAGCAAACTATACCAATTCCATTTTTTTTGCTTGTAACGAGAGGTTATTAACACGATAAATTGTACTTAAAATGTTAAAACTATCACAATTGAAGGTGTATATTAATGAATGATAGCGTATTAAATTAATTCAGTAAACCCTACATACATTTATAAACATCGAAACTATTTCAGAAAGTCAAGAAGAAAAGCTTAAACATCTACCTTTTGCTATTCAATATGTGTAGAAATCGTTCGAATTAAATTATAAATATAAATAAATTGCTTACCTTTGTACCGCTATTTAGAGGTAGAGTTAAAGGCCTTCACTTTCAAATCATTGTCCCAAGCCCTTCTCTTTAAGTTCGCGTATGACCCCAACATCAAAATGGGAGATACTGCGATTGAAAGATATTTCATAAGATATAAAAGGTAAAGATCTCTCTTACAAAGGGTCATGTATTATGATC
>Ga0172378_10006696_pt1 | contig 10746 bp, 10 predicted proteins | sample GrowelOW332metaG_FD_119755 | JGI IMG/M metagenome (GOLD analysis project Ga0172378, IMG submission 119755) | Groundwater microbial communities from an aquifer near a municipal landfill in Southern Ontario, Canada - Pumphouse #3_1 metaG | ecosystem: Environmental > Aquatic > Deep subsurface >... | reverse complement strand
CGAATTCTCGCAAAGCAGTTTTTCCGTTGCCGCTGGCACTGTAACTACTAGGTTCTCATCCATATTAACTTCCGAGTTATAAACTGCCATATCAGGATGTTTGTTCGCAAACGCTTTAAATCCATTAAATCTGTTTATAAAAAAATCACTTTCAAATCCCAAGTCTCTGGAAATCATTCCCACTTTGCGATGTCCCATTTTATACAGGTATGCTGCTGCTTGATAACCGCCATTGTAGTTGTCCGTTCCGATGGTATTATAATTTTGCGACGAATCATTCAGCTTTATTACCTTCTCCCGCCCAAAAGCGGTTTCAATCTCTTTGATTTCATTTTCATCTGATAATTCCGATAATACCATTACGTCCGGCTTGAAACCGAGTTCCGCCAACTGTTCCGGTGAATTTACAAAATGTACCGAACAGCCACTCGGCTGGAGCAGCTGCCTGATCCTTGCCAATACCTTCAAGTAGTAGGGATTGCTCATCGTACTGATGTGAAGATAAAAGATAACATTCTTCTGAAAAAGCGGATTGCCGAGTGCTGCTTTATTTACAAACACACATTTCCCTTTGTGTCCTTGAATATAATTATGACTTTTCAGGCGATCTAAAACTTTTTTAACCGTACAGTGACTTACATCGTACTGAGCACATAACTGCATGATAGTGGGTAGACGGTCTCCAAGTAGCCCTTCGCAAATGCTGCTTTTAAGTGCATCATAAAGTTTAACAGAGCTTGTCACTTTTTTCCCAAGAGAAACCATTTTAACTATTTCCTTAAGCTTTTCATACTTAGCTAGCCTTGTTTATATTATATATCTTTTTTTCACAATGTCAATCGCTCTGATAAAAACACCAGAAATCTTGTAAATAGTGTAAATAGAAAAAGTAAACGCACCACTTGAAATGCTATCAGGTGCATTTAATCTGACAAATGTGTGTTTACTTATTCAAGTGACGATCAGAAAATCAGCAAAGAGTTTGTTCCATTTCCCGTCAAGGGTGAAATTATTACTCTTCTGGGGTGTCAAAATGAATCAGGGTCTGCATCATCGCTTTCGCAAGATGCAGACCCTGATTTTTTATGACTGGAAAGTCCGTGGAGCCTTTGCTCGACTATAAGAAACTCCACTATACTTATTTATTTGATTGCTGCTTTGAGTTGATCAAGAAAATCACCAGGTGCGCCGACGATTTTGCCGATTTCTTTACCCTGTGCATCCAATATGAGCGAGGTGGGAAAACCACGAACGCCAAATTTTTCTGCTAATTTCCGGTTTTTGTTCAGAAGTTCTTCCGGCATTTTAGCTTTCGGGGAAGGAGAATCCAGATAAAGCAGGATCAGTTTATCGGCGGCGACTTCTTTAAATTTGCCGGTTTCCAGGACATCGGCCTTGAGTTTTTTACACCAGCCGCACCAATCCGAACCGGTAAACAGCACATAAAGCTTTTTCTGGCCGATTTGGGTGGCTTTCAAGGCCGTATCAAAGTCATCATACCAGCCTTTTGGGGTGGTTGGACCGCTGTTTGGAATGATGGTTTCCTGGGCATTGCAGAAGGCGATGCTCAGCAGGAAAAGTGCTGAAAAAGCGAAAACAATTCGTTTTGTAAACATGTTGTACTCCTTACAGGTGTCAGGTGAAAAGTTATTATTCAATAGCGGGACTTCGCTGTCGCGCTTACTTTTTAAGATAATTCCGGGAGGCTGTTTTTACAAGTTTTATTTTGTTTGCTAAAGAGGCTTTGCCAATTTGCAGCGATCTGTATTTGCATGTCTGCTGCACGTAAACCGCGCAGTTCGGCGATTTTATGGATGACTTCGGTGACCATCCAGGGACGGCTTTCTCCGTTTCGGCAGGACTGAGGGGGCAGGTCCGGGCAATCCGTTTCGGCCAGAATTCGATCCAGCGGGGGATAACAGGCCAGTTGCTGTAAACGGTGCGATTCCGGCCAGGTCAGTGGGCCGCAGAAGGAAAGGTAGAGGCCGTGATCCAAGGCTTGACGGGCGATCTCTGGGCTGGCATTGAAATGGTGACAAACTCCAGTCAGCAAAGGCAGGTGCAATTCTTTTAGCAACGAAAAGAAATCCGGCCAGGATTTGCGATTATGAAGAATCACCGGTAACTGCAGACGTTGGGCGAGAAGCAATTGTTCGCTCAGAGCACGTCGTTGTGCGCTGGCATGTTCCCGACCATTCTGAAAATCTAAGCCGATTTCCCCAATGGCCAGAATTTTTGCCGGGGGAGGGGCATGCAGCAGCTTTTCCTCTAAAAGTGCGAGGGTGCCTGCCTGCCAATTTTGGCTGAAAAAAGGGTGTACTCCGAGGGCGGCATAAAGCTTTGGATGTTGAGCAAGCTCCAGAACGGTATCCCATTCGTCAACCTGGGCGGCGTTTACCAGTACCGCCTGCATGCAGGCTTCGCAACGCTGTAGAATTTCCGGTAAAACGGGTCGCAAGCGTTGATCCGCCAAATGGGCATGAATGTCATACAGGCCTGGAGGAAAAGGGAATTCGGGGAATGTAAATGACATACTGAAAAGGCTCTTCTTTTAAAAAGGTCTGAAGTTCGGACTCCATCTATACTTTAACACGTCGACTATTTTTTTGTTTTTTTGCAGGAAAAGAGAAGGTCGTTGGTTGTAAAAAGTCGAAGAGAGATTATTGTATTAAACAGACCCGGGAATGTTGGGATTTTAGTGTGTTTTTATGGTAGGATACCCAAGTGGCCAACGGGGGCAGACTGTAAATCTGCTAGCTTTGCTTTCCATGGTTCGAATCCATGTCCTACCACCATATTATAGCCCGAACCGGCGTTGCTGGTTCGGGTTTTTTATTGACCGTTCAAAGGTAGAAAAGTAGTCTTATGCCGGAGCAGTTTTTACTGAGTTTTCCCAAAGTCCATACGCAGAAAAAAAAGCAGAGCCGGCGCAATCTTTTACGCCTTGGGGTGCTGAAATGGTTGTATGAAACAGGCGCTCCGGATGGTGTTGCTTTTGATGTGACGACTCGGTTGGTCGGGATGAAGGCGGATCTGGTGGCCTCTTGGCATGCCCCCCAGCGCCAGAAAAAATTAAAGATGTCGTTGCTGGTACCGCAGCGGATTATGATGGTTCTTTGCGCCGAGACCCGCAGCGAATGTTGGCCGGAATGCGCTCATCCCGAGGAGATTCTGAAGGAAATTGCTAAATTGCGCCAAGAAATGCAGGCGGTTGAAAGGGATATTCGCAGTGCGGAACCGCATCTGCTCGATAACAATGTTCTTTTTGAAGAATTTGCCGTTTGGAATTACGGGAAGTCAAAAAATTCTGTTTATCAGCAACTGCGCGGGCGTTTGCGCAGTCTTGAAAGTAGTCTTTATAAAGGCACCCGCCTGGAAAAAATAGCCCGTTTGGGGCTGGCGGATGAATTGTATCTGGCTGTACCGAAAAATGAGATTCATCCGCAGGAACTGATTCCGGAATGGGGGTTGCTGGCGGTAGCAAAGGATTTACAGGTTGAAGTCTTGCGTTTATCGGAACGACATTCGGCGCTGCCGGAGGCCAGAATGCACTTGATTCAGAATATGCTCAACGCTTCGCAGGGACAGAACCTGCAGTCTCAGGGCTTTCAGGTACTCAATAACGGCAGTATCCGTTTTGTCAGTTTACCACGTTGTCGCAAATTACCCTATTCTCCAGAGTTATGAACTCCGGAATCCACGTTTTAGGCTTGGTGCGTTGCCAGCGGTGTTGCCTTGTTGGTGACTTTTTTTTGTTTCAGATAATACGTCCATTTTCTCAACGGAGCGCTCTATGATTCTTGACTGCGTGGAAAATTTCTTTTGCTATCAGGCGATGCACCCCGGTTTTCGAACGGCAGCGGAATATCTTTTCCGGACGGATTTGCAGCAGCTCCCAACGGGTCGCCACGAAATTGATGGGGATCGTTTATATGTTAATGTCATGGAAGTCGATGCTCATTCCTGTGCGGATGCGCAATTGGAATATCATCGCAAATATATCGATTTGCAGCTTGTTCTGACTGGGGATGAAACGATGGGCTGGACAGCTTTAAAGGACTTGCCGTCAGAGACTCCTTTTGATCAGGAAAAGGATTATGCTTTGCTGAAAGGACCGGTCACGGCCTGGTTTCCGGTCAAGCCTGGGTGTTTCGCTTTGTTTTTTCCACAGGATGCGCATGCTCCCTGTTGCGGGCAGGGGAAAATTCGCAAGGCAGTGCTGAAAATTCTTTTCTGAAAGCGTCTCAACATTTCAGGAAAACGCGGCGGTAATATTTCAGTTCGTCGATGGATTCGCGGATATCATCGAGTGCCCGATGGCTTTCTTTTTTGCTGAATCCTTCACTTAATACTGGTGTCCAGCGTTCGACCAGAATTTTCAGGGTACTGACATCCAAGTTGCGGTAGTGAAAGAAACTTTCCAGCCGTGGCATATGCTGATACAGAAACCGCCGATCCTGGCCGATGCTGTTACCGCAGATTGGGCTGCCATTTTCCGGCACATACTGCTGGAGGAAATTTATCGTGAGCTGTTCAGCCTCCGGTTCATGAATCCGGCTTTTCCGAACCCGCTCCAGCAGCCCGGACTGGCTGTGGTGCGTCTGATTCCATTCGTCCATCCCGGCAAGAATTTCTTCCGGTTGATGGATCGCCAGGATGGGTCCCTCGCTAAGAATGTTCAACTCATTGTCCGTGACAATACTGGCAATTTCAAGAATTTTATCACTTTCCGGACGTAAGCCGGTCATTTCCAGATCAATCCAAATCAGATTTCGTGCGTCAGTCACCAGGGACTCCTTTCCTTTACAATAATAAAAATGCTGTTATAATCTAATTGTCTCGGCGATGTACTGCAACTGTGAAATCTGAAAAACTTAAAACAATGCTTTGTCATGCGCTTCCTTTTAAATATCGGTAATAGTAATACTCAGGTTGCCAGAGAGCTTGCCTGCGGCGGCCTCGAATTGACGGCAATCTTGCCCACCTCGCAAATCGAGCGGCTTGGTTGCGTTGATTTCTTGGAACAGGAAACGGAGAATTGGCAGGCTGTGGCGGCATGCGTTGTGCCGTCTGTGCAAAAAAAACTGCAAAACAGATATCCCGGAAAGATCCTTTTTCTTTCGGCTGCATCCTATCCTGACATTGATTTTTCCTTTTATGATATTCAGACGCTGGGTGCGGATCGTATTGCCAATGCCGCTGCTGCGCGGGCCTTAAAGATTGGCGCTGTCCTGGTAGTGGATTGCGGTACTTGTATTACCACCGAGGCGATCGATGGCAATGGGGTTTTCCGGGGCGGCGCCATTTTGCCCGGTCGAACCATGCTGAGGCGCAGTCTGGCAGCATTTACTGCCCAATTGCCGGAAATTCCTCTGACTGAAGAGTGCCCGTTGCCACTCGGAAAGACAACGGTTCAGGCTATTGCCGCCGGAGTCGACCTCGGAGTGATTGGAGCAGTTCGGGAAATTATCGCAAAAACCAAACAGGAACCGGCACTCGCTCACTGCCGGGTCATCGTGATAGGAGGAGATGCGGCCTATTTTGTTGCCAATATCTCTGAGCTGGAACCTGGCACCCCTCATTTTACCCTACAGGGAATCCGCCTGGCTAAAGGTTGAACTGTGACAACTTGTCCCAGTGCGACATGCGCCTGCCCGTTTTCTGACACAACCGCAAAAATATCCAAGGAACAGATTTTTTTTTCAAGCCTGCAAAATATTTGTTGCACATAAAGCAGTTACAGATCTTTGCCGTGGCTTTATCAGCGGTCCTGGCAGGTAAGAAATCCGCTGAAACGCTATCAGCAAAAGTTGGCATGCCTTTTGCTAAATATTCAAACGAACATTGTTTTTTTTGTATTAACAGTAGCGTTTCGACGCATTTAAGAAAGGCAGGTAAAAATATGAGCAAAATTTTAGGCATTGATTTAGGGACGACGAATTCCTGTATGGCGGTGATGGAAGCCGGGGAGCCGGTGGTCATTCCGAATGCGGAAGGTAGTCGTACGACGCCTTCGGTGGTTGCATTTACCAAGAATGGAGAACGTCTGGTTGGGGCTCAGGCCAAACGCCAAGCGGTGACCAACCCCACGCAAACCATTTTTTCGATCAAGCGTTTTATGGGGCGTAAATTCAGTGAAGTTCAGCGGGATCTTCATTTGGTTCCCTATAAGCTGGTGGAAGGTAAAAATGGTGATGCCCATGTGCAGATTGCTGACAAGAGTTATTCTCCTCCAGAGATTTCAGCGATGATTTTGCAGAAGTTGAAAACGGATGCGGAGGCTTATCTTGGGGAAGCCATTACAGAAGCTGTGATTACGGTTCCGGCCTATTTCAATGACAGCCAACGTCAGGCGACTAAGGATGCCGGTCGGATTGCCGGTCTGGAAGTCAAGCGGATCATCAACGAACCTACCGCCGCGTCGCTTTCTTATGGTCTGGATAAGAAAAAAGATGAGAAGATCGCGGTTTACGATCTGGGCGGCGGTACCTTTGATATTTCCATTCTGGAACTCGGGGATGGTGTTTTTGAAGTCAAGGCTACGAATGGCGACACCCATCTTGGCGGCGATGATTTTGATGATGCGGTCATCCATTGGTTGGTCACTGAATTCAAACGCGAAAATGGAGTTGACCTGCGTCAGGACCCAATGGCTCTGCAGCGCCTCAAAGAAGCGTCTGAAAAAGCCAAATGCGAATTGTCCAGCAGTGCAACAACGGAGATCAATCTGCCGTTTATAACCGCCGATCAAACTGGTCCCAAACATTTGACCCAAACTTTGACTCGGTCAAAACTCGAACAGTTGACCGAAGAATTGTCCAACCGTTCCATTGCACCCTGCCTGAATTGTTTGCGAGACGCGAATCTTTCGGCTTCTGAGATTGACGAAGTGATTCTGGTTGGCGGTATGACCCGGATGCCGAGAATTCAGAAACTGGCGGAAGAGACTTTCAAAAAGATGCCCAACAAAGGTGTGAATCCTGATGAAGTCGTTGCTGTTGGCGCGGCTATTCAGGGTGGTGTTTTTAAGGGCGAAGTCAACGATGTCATTCTGCTGGATGTCACGCCGTTGTCTCTTGGGATCGAAACGCTTGGCGGCGTGTTTACCCGTCTGATTGAACGTAATACCGCCATTCCGACAAAGAAAAGCGAAATTTTCAGTACGGCAGCGGACAGTCAGCCTTCGGTTGATATTCACGTTCTCCAAGGGGAACGTCAGATGGCCTCTGCCAACAAGACCATTGGGCGTTTTCGTCTGGATGAGATTCCCTCTGCTCCGCGCGGAGTTCCTCAGATTGAAGTAACTTTTGATATTGATGCGAACGGGATTCTGAATGTTTCCGCAAAGGATTTGGGAACTGGTAAGGAACAGAAGATCACCATTACAGCGAGTTCGGGGCTTACGGAAGATCAGATCAAGCAGATGGTGAATGATGCTCAAGTGCATGCTGATGAAGACAAGAAGCAGCGCGATCAGATTGATACGAAAAACAGCGCGGAATCGCTGATTTATCAGACCGAACGTCAGCTCACGGAACAGGGCGAAAAAATTCCTGAAAATATCAAGAAGCCGATTGAAGAGGGGATTGGCAAACTGAAAAAAGCGGTGGAAGCCAATGATATCGAGCAGATGAAAGCGGTGATGAAAGAGATTGAGGGCAATATGCATGCGTTTGCCCAGGAACTCTACAAAAATGTGAATCCGCAAGGTGCTGCCGGTGGGGCAGAGTTTGATCCCAACCAGTTTGCCGAACAGATGAAAAATCAGGCGGGTTCTGCCGACCATTCGGATCAGGGCAAATCGGATGACGGCGAGGTGATTGACGTGGAAAGCAAATAAGTGCAGCAGTACGGAGGCTCTGGCCGGCGAAATTTGGCCAAAGCTCTCCTTTCATATTGCAGTTGGAATCCGGGATTTGTCCCGTAAGTCGAGAAACCAAAAAAAGAAAGGAAGAAGAAACATGGCAGTAATTAAACCTCTGGGTGACCGTGTTCTCGTGGAAGCGATCGAAGATCAGGAAGAAATGAAGGGTGGTATTTTCATTCCTGATAGCGCAAAGGAAAAACCGCAGCAGGCCAAAGTCATCGCCGTCGGTCCTGGCAAATATGATGATAACGGCAAACTGCAGAAGCCTGAAGTCGAAGTCGGAGATATCGTTCTGACCTCCAAATACGGCGGCACCGAAATCAAAATTGACGACAAGGAATTCAAGATTCTCAATTCCAGCGATATTCTCGCGAAAGTCTGCTGAACGAATCGTTCGTAAAAGAAGTAAACTAATCATTTCAGGAGAAATTCAACATGGCTGCAAAGCAAATTCAATATGACAACGCTGGGCGTCAAGCCCTTTTGGCTGGTGTCAGCGCCCTCAGCAAAGCGGTAAAAACCACGCTGGGTCCCAAAGGACGTAACGTCATTATCGACAAGAAATACGGTTCTCCGACGGTCACCAAGGATGGGGTTACTGTTGCCAAGGAAATCGAACTGCAGAATCCCTTTGAAAACATGGGTGCTCAGGCGGTCAAGGAAGTCGCCAGCAAGACGAATGACAATGCTGGTGATGGTACAACGACTGCTACCCTTCTTGCCGAAGCGATTTTTCGTGAAGGTCTGAAAAACGTGACTGCGGGTGCCAGCCCGATCGCTTTGAAACGCGGGATTGACAAAGCTGTTACCGCGATGGTGGAAGAATTGGAGAAGATGGCAGTTCCAGTGGAAGGGCGCGCTCAGATCGCCCAGATCGCTTCGATTTCCGCCAACTCCGAAGTCGGAATTGGGGAAATTCTGGCTGATGCGATGGATAAAGTCGGCAAAGACGGCACCATTACGGTTGAGGAAGCCAAAACCATCGAGACGACTTTGGATGTAGTGGAAGGCATGCAGTTTGACAAGGGCTATCTGTCCCCCTATTTTGTTACCAATTCCGAAGCGATGGAAAGCGTTCTTGAGGACGCTTTGGTTCTGATCCATGAAAAGAAGATCAGCAGTCTTCAGGATATGCTTCCTCTTTTGCAGAACGTTGCCAAACAGGGCAAACCCCTGTTGATCATTGCCGAAGATGTGGATGGTGAAGCGCTGGCCACTCTGGTTGTCAACAAGTTGCGTGGCACCCTGAATGTCTGTGCTGTCAAGGCTCCTGGTTTCGGGGATCGTCGGAAAGCGATGTTGGAAGATATCGCTGTTCTGACCGGTGGTAAATGCATTACTGAAGACCTCGGCATTAAACTTGAGAATGTCAAAGTCGAAGATCTCGGCAAAGCCAAGCGCATTGTTGTGGACAAAGAAAATACCACGATCGTTGAAGGCGCCGGCGAAGGCAGTGCCATCGCTGCTCGGGTCAACCAAATTCGTCGTCAGATCGAAGAAACGACTTCGGATTATGATCGTGAAAAACTGCAGGAACGTCTGGCCAAATTGGCCGGTGGTGTGGCGGTTATTCACGTGGGTGCTGCCACGGAATCCGAAATGAAGGATAAGAAAGCACGTGTTGAAGATGCTCTGCATGCTACCCGTGCTGCCGTTGAAGAGGGCATCGTTCCCGGCGGTGGTGTTGCCCTGATCCGTGCTGCAGATGTTCTGGATAAGCTGGAGCTTTGTGGTGATGAAGCCACGGGTGTGGATATCATCAAACGCGCGATTACTGAACCGTTGCGCCAGATCGTCATCAACGCCGGGTGCGAGGGCTCCATCGTGGTGATGAAAGTTAAGGAAGGCAAAGGCAATTTTGGTTATGACGCCCAGAACGATGAGTATGTTGATATGCTCAAAGCTGGCATCATCGACCCGAAAAAAGTTGCCCGTTGTGCTCTCCAATATGCCGCATCCGGTGCCAGCATGTTGCTGACCACCGAATGCATGATCTGTGATCTCCCAGAAGAGAAAAAAGACATGCCCGCTGGCGGCGGCGGCGGCGGCATGGGCGGTATGGGCGGCATGGGCGGCATGGGCGGCATGATGTAAGTCGTCAGCTCGATACAGAGGGTTTGAAACCCTGACATAGAACCCCGTTTGACAACACGTCAAACGGGGTTTTTCATTCCTGGAAGCCGGAAGAGGGCCAAATAGGATACGCACAGAACGATTTTGAGGACGTAAAAAACAAAAAAAAACGTGTTTTTTATTTTGCCAGACAAGTATTTTACTGAATGCATTTGAAAATGCTATGAATCAACAGTATATTAATAGTTCAAATTTTCTTTAAGGTTCATACCCGTTATACACAAGTAGGAAAGAAACTGATGCCGACGATCAATCAACTGGTTCGAAATGGACGCAAAGTGAAACCCCGTAAGAGTCGTGTTCGTGCACTGTCTCAGTGTCCGCAGCGCCGTGGGGTTTGTCTTCAGGTTACGACTCGTACTCCGAAGAAACCGAACTCTTCTTTGCGCAAGATTGCCCGGGTTCGTTTGACCAATGGTCAGGAAGTAACCGCTTATATTGGTGGTGAAGGTCACAATTTGCAGGAACACAGTGTTGTTTTGATCCGTGGGGGTCGTGTTCGGGATCTGCCTGGTGTTCGCTATCATATTGTTCGTGGGACTTTGGATACTCTTGGCGTTGACAAGCGTCGTCGGGGGCGTTCGAAATATGGTGCCAAGCGTCCGAAACCCGGTCAGCCAACTGGCAAGAAGAAATAAGTGCGGGATTTTATCATTAACGAAAGCAGATTAGGAAGATAAGCATGAGAAGACGTAGTGCTGAAAAACGCCCGCTGATTCCGGATGTCCGTTATAACAGCGAGCTGG
>Ga0172378_10006695_pt1 | contig 10748 bp, 5 predicted proteins | sample GrowelOW332metaG_FD_119755 | JGI IMG/M metagenome (GOLD analysis project Ga0172378, IMG submission 119755) | Groundwater microbial communities from an aquifer near a municipal landfill in Southern Ontario, Canada - Pumphouse #3_1 metaG | ecosystem: Environmental > Aquatic > Deep subsurface >... | reverse complement strand
TCGTGATTTGATTTTGGGGCCGACAACGAGGAGCATACCCTCAGGTATGTGACGAGGTTGGCGGCACAAAAAGCATTCACGAGAATCAGGCAAATGTAAAGGTTATTTCTGAACAGCCCCTTATATCATCTCTTTCCACTTTGCCTCTAAATAACCTAAAATTGCTGGAACAGCCGTCTCAACTCGAAGCGTATAACGACCAATCGTAACGGGAGAATAGCCCTTTTCCAGCAGCAAATTTTCTTCTTCGGGAGAAAACCCGCCTTCCGGACCAATCCAAACCGCATAATCAGCAGGGACGCAACAGCATTCCCTCTTTTTAACGGGTGCCATAAGATGCGAAGGCGTGCCACCAAAACAGCCGTCCAGCGGTGTTGACGGTGCCTTTAACGCATCCCCCAATTTCAAGGTCTGCGTCACCTTTGGAAACCAGGGGTTATAGCACTGCTTGCCGGCAGTCTTAACAGCCTGTTCAAAATTATCTTTTTTCCCACTGGAATCAACAACGCCATACTCACAGTAAATTGGCGTAATAGAAGAAACCCCGAGCTCTGTGGCAAATTTCAAAATCAGATCAAATTTTTTGCCCTTCGGCGGAGCCACAAACAAATGCACCCTACCGGCCGTTCTTCGAGCAGTAAAATTCTTCTTTAAAATTTTACAAACAGCAATGCGTGATTTTGTCCCCTGGCTCGATGGCAGCAGCTCTGCTTCTGCAAGAGTTCCCCGGCCATCCGTCAATAATAACACGGCACCGGCCTGAAAACGCAGTACCCTTAGTATATGAGAACTTTCCTCTTCAGACAAAGAAACCGGAGACAACGAGAGCTCCGGACAATAAAAACAACGTTTCTGCATATTTGTATAATTCTATTCTTTAATCTATATTGTTTAAAACCATAGAAAAGCAAAATCATTCCCATATAGAATAAATCGCGCTATCCTTATAATATGATTCATCCGTCTCTTTTTTCCATATTTTCCATAAAAAAATGTATAAAACGATACGTCTTTAACGCGTCAAACCATGAATGGAATGCCTGGATAAGTGCGCCCGGTCGTTTTGCTGTATTTGCAACAACCCTCGGCCACACCCTCAAAAAATGATTTTGCCGCAAAAAAAACGTCATAACTTCAGACGTCTGCATTTGACTGAATTTTTCAGCATCCCCTAAATTTTCATCCGTTGCGGACATTAAGAACTGCCGCAAAACCACAAAGGCCTCTTTTGGGTACTTCGGCAATTTTTCACCAGATAACAATGAGCAAATAGCCTTTCCCGTTCCAAACGGCACGCGATCCGAGGGCCGCGCCGCTGGAAAAACAAGCTTCTCTGTCATTTGCCACACGCCAGTAACCTTCCGCAACGCCTGCAAAAAATAAAAATCCTCACCGGCCGAATAGGCTCGCATCCCTCCTGCCAGCAGATACGCATCCGCTTTTACGACAATTGCCGACCCAATAGAATGATATGCATACGGCGACTCTGCAAAACACAACCCATCCACATAACTCTGTAAATAGCACTCATATTCTCGAATTGCTACTTCTTCCTCTGGTGTTTGCCCTTTCTGATGATGAACCCCCAGACAAAAAGCACCACAATCCGGATGCAGCAACACAATTCGTGTTAATTTTTTCCAATAATCCGCCGCTATCAGGGTATCACCATCACAAGAAATCAGCAGACTCTCAGACAGCTCTTTCTCCTGTAGCAGATTCAACGCCGAGTCCAGGCCTATTTTACGTGCTTCGCCAACGCCTCCGGTAATCTCTTTTCCGGCACTTACCGCATCAATCCAAAATAATCGCTCCGCTGGAAAGCCAAAGTTCTCACCGTCATTCAGTTGCTGTAAAAACACACGATTCCGTAATTTCCGTTCTAATGCTGCATTTTCCGGATGATTAATAACGAGAAGCACCCCGCAGTTATCAGGTAATTCTTTGCCCCACTGAGAAATGCTTCGCCCAATATCCGGCTCATCACAAACAGGAATAACCACAAAATGCTTACAGATTTTCAGGCTTGAGTCTTTTTGAGAAAAGCACTTTACGGATTGCACATACCCGCGAGATAAATATTTTTGTAACTTTCTGGAAGAAATCATAAAACTCGATAAAAAAAATGAATAAGAATTATAATATAATCCCTGAATAACAGTTATAGACAACGAATGCCAAAGTCCATCAACACTTTAAAGCACCAAATCGATGTAAAAATCAAGTCTTTGAGTGAAACGGGAACATTCATATCGGGGGCATTGGTCCAGAAGAGATGAAAATGCGCGACCCCGACTGCATCTTGCAACCGGATAGGCAAGTTGCACACAGCGTATGCAGTCACGAGCAAGATTCATGACAAAACTCTTAGCTCACAGAGATCAATCCGGAGTATCTTTCTCATTCCGACACCATCAAGTACGTGCTTGAACACCGGACGCCGGAGGAGATTGACGCAGCCTGACGGCGAATCACAACCAGATTATTGCGTGAGAAGAGGCCGTATGGCATGTGTGAACCGCACAAGACAATACTATTTTCTCGCCATAGACGGCGTGCACGATCACACTTCCAATTAAAAACATGGGATCGTTATGAGTTTTTATTTTACAAAGTTTTCTGTGAGATAATCATAACTGCTTTTTAATTCATCAAAAGGGTTAACCCCATAGCAATCATCTTGTTCAACAATGAAATATTGAACTCCAGCTTTTTCTCCTGCTAGAATAATTGAATTCCAATCCAAATTACCAGATCCAACAGCGGCTAAACGACGATCATTACCTACAACGGCATAATCTTTCAAATGTAACAATGGTTGGCGAGAGGACAATTTTTCAATCCATTTCGTAGGATCTTGCCCACCAGCTTGGACCCAATGAGTATCAAGTTCTCCTTGAACTTGTGGAGCTTCTCGTAAGATAATATCGAGCATAAATTCTCCGTCAAACTTTTGAAACTCAATTGCGTGATTGTGATAGCACAATGTGATTCCGGCCTCTTTCATTTTTATAGCCGCTTTATTGATTGCACGAGCAAATTCAATTACCCCATTCGCCGTTTTAGGATAATAATGTGGATAAGGATAGGCTGTATACTTACAATTAATATTTAATAAATGTTCAATAACTTTATCTGTTTCTTCACAAATAAGTTTACCATTATCATGAGAAGCGCAAATATTAATGCCTTCATTTTGAGCAATTTTTACCAACTCCTTGTCATCTATAGGGCCCAAAGCTGAGATTTGCACAGCCTCATAACCTATTTTACGAACTTTTGCAAAAGTTCCTGCAATATCAGCTGGATTTTGAGTAAATTCTCTAAGAGTATATAATTGAGCAGCTATTTGTTTTTTTTCCATTCTTCAATCCCTTTTTATTTTGTGTTTTTGTCAAATTCTTACTCCATTTATTGTTTCAGATTTGAGCTAAATTAGTTTTTAGTTAAACGGGAGTCCTCGACGAAACGAGTACCCCCCTCTATTTTATTGAATTTTAACGCTTAAGAATATGAAGTTCCAAATTTTCACAGATTCAGACTATTGTTACTGTTAGGGGCTGTAAAAAAATGAATTTGACAATTTGCCGAAAAAATCTTGATTTAATTTTGGGGCCGACAACGAAGAGCATACCCTCATGTATGGGACGAGGTTGGCGGCACAGAAAGCATTCACGAGAATTAGGCAAATATAAAGGTTATTTCTGGACAGCTCCTTAGTCAACCAGATGCATTAATGGCCATGATTTTGGTCGTTCACTCGGTGCTGACTTTCCTTCTGTATTTGTTAATGATGAACGCAAACTACGGGATGGATCATCTAAGTCATTTACCATTATTGCACTCCCAATTGTATTCCCGGATTTTAGTGAAAATGGCAATAAACTACGAGGAGAAAATCGAATTTCTACAATCGAATAGCCATCATGACGTCTCCAAGCAACTTTTACATCTTGTGATACGGTGTTCACCTTAGCAGCTTGAGTTCCTAACGTCAATTGACCATCAGGCACAAAGTGATGCCATACATCTATTTTACTTGCTTTGTCATTGCTAGGATAAAATCCATAGCTCCAATCATCTGGCCCCATAATGTCAGACTCTTTATCCAAAGCATCGCAAAAAGTGTCAAACATTACTTGAATGGAATCATTTTGCCAACCAGACTGGGGCCCTTTACGTTTCGCCCAAGCCCAATGATCATCGACAACCTTCAACGCTAAGTAAAGCCCATCTTCATCCCATGTCCATTGATAAAATGCACTGCTATCCTGATCACTGCCAAAATCATTAGCTCGCAACATTTCAGCATAACGAATCCGATTATGTAATTTGATTTTATCGACATTATTCCAGTCATCTAAAGCACCATCAATTACTATTTTATGGGGTGCTTTTTTGACCAAAAATCCAGAAAAATCACGCTTAATCATCACCGGACTTTTCTCTGAAATTTTTAACATCAACGGCATTGTATATCTTTGCAACATCTGTGATGTCAGTTCTTGAGGTAATTTAAAATTATAAGACTGACTTTCACCGACAGGAATATTTACATTTTTATTAATAGAGCGTAAACTTAAAGTCCCTTTTAATAGATCCGTTTCCGGATTAAAAAGTTCAATATTTAATTCATTCCTGTTATCAAGACGCATTTTTAATGGAGGAAGAATGGGCACGGAACTCATGCCCATTCCGGCTTTAAGTGCGGAAATTAAAGGATCTGTAGTATTCGGTTTTCCACGCAAGAAAACAGGGTAAGCAGAAAGGTATAATTTAAAATCATCCTTTTTATCAATCTTAATTTCGTGTTGTTCCTCCATAATATCATAAAGTTCCAAATCTATCGAAGCCTTAAATAAATATTCTGGCCCTTCTATTTCACCTTTATCAAGTTGTTCAGAATAAGCCCACATCGCAATAACAGGACGTTTTTGTTGATCTTCAAAAACATAACATTTCGTATTTGGAAAAAGTTTTAGTTCTTTTACAAAATGAGCATTTCCTAAAATTCTTCCCAAGGTATTCGGAACTTTCTGGTAAGCAAAGATTGTTAACAAGCCATCCATGAAAGATATGCCATAATTACTGGCATTCATGCTTTTGATACGATCTTGAAATTTCAAACCTAATAACCAGGTACGCGCACGCAAAGCTGTTGCCATTTTTTCGGAAAAGGTTAAATCATATGAATATGGCAGAAAAGCATGCAAATGCGCGGTATCTATTGGATAACTTGAAACAAACGGTGAGTTGTCACAACGAATGGGCATCCAATGCATCCCTTCTGGTATATTTACAGGAACTTTCGAATATCCATTTTTATCAAAAACTTTAAAAAGTCTTTCAAATTCTTCTTCCATCGTTAAAGGAACTTTATATTCCGGTCCTGGTACACGATATATATGCATATTTACACCATCATATTTAACACCATTTTTTTCTGCATTTGCTAAAAGTTTATCATAATAAAGCACTCGAGAAGTTCTTGAAACGTTTGGCACTGCTGAAACATAATAACAAGCATCAGGATTCCCTTTTTTTACCCCTCTAGCAATTGCATACTCCACATCACAAAAGTCCTTAAAACGTTCTGGAGTGGCAATCTCCGGGTTTGCCCATTCAGGATAAGCACCGTCAACTTCACCAGAAAAACTCCAACTGTTGATTTGTGGATTATTACGGACAACGGTTGCTGCTGCTTCTTCTACTTTCTGTAAAAATTCTTGCGAGTGAGGTCCTTTGCGAGTTAAATTTTTGATTAAAGTATCTTGTTCTAAGCTTCTACCATACAAATAATATTCGATATGATTACAAATATAATAATCAACCGTCCCTTTATTCTTAACTGTTCTACCGATATAACCCGTGTAGTTTTCAATTCCATAATCGTTATATAACTTTACTAATTTAGCATCATTAATAACATATCCGGAACGGCCACCATATCCTAATTTCCGATAACGATCTAAAACATCGATAAAGTTTTGCATTGGAAATAACGGGTCCACATAAGTATCAACAAACATCCCTTTGTTTTGGTGAATATTTTTCAAGAAACTCATAATACTAAAACGTTGAATTTCATAATGTTTTTTGCCATTAATATTGAAATCACTTTCAACAATAAAAACACCTCTTGGTAAATCATTTAACCCTAAATGAATCATGGCGTTTCCGTCTTTATCTGTTGAAAAATTAATTTTTTTAGAAAAACGTATATTATCAAAAAAGTCACGAACTTTTACTTGCACTTGTGCACTAATATTTTGAGCTGCAAATATTTTAAGAGAAGCATTTACTTTTTTGCCATATTCCACAAAATTGCTTGGATCTGAAGTTATCAAGGAACAATCAACAAGTGGATTTGCATACGGACTTGCCTGCTCTCCGACTTCAAATTGTACTCCATCAATATAACAAGTCCCATCTTCATTAATTTTGTCCGTATTTGTACTAAAAATAATTGGACAGGCAGAAATATGATCTATTTTACACTGAATAGAGTAACGCTGCCATTCTTCCGTCGGTTTTATTTTTAAATTTTGCCACTGATTCGAATTCCACATTTTTAACGGGTTGGCAATGGAAGCAATTAATTCAAGCTTTCCTGGATTATCTGATTTCGCATAAAAACTTAAAGTATATGTACCCGGTGCCAAAATGAAACTAAAACTATTTAATGGTTGACGCCAACGGTTCCGATCTTTTGCAAAAATAGCTAAAGAATGTTTCCCAAATTTAGCTTCTTGGGTAGATATATACACCGGACGATTTTCTAGAATATCCCAATTTAATTTGCTGCGTTGTTGAAAAGTCCAATACCGGAAACCTTGTTCAAAGGAGCCATTTGGCAAAAGATTATGGTCTGTTCGATCCGGTAAACTATAACGATCTAATTGCCAAAGATTACAGGCTGCAACTTGAGTTATACGATCTGCAGGAGCTTGTGATATCGTTCCAAAAGAAGAACCTGGATCAAGATAAAATCGAATCACTTTTTGACCAGCAGCTGGTGAAATCATCAATTTCAGGCCCCACTTGCTTTGAGTATTATCTTTTAAGCAGACCTTAAGATCATCAGAAAATTCAAATCCAAACACTCGTTCAATTGCATTCTCACTTAACTTAACATGTTTTACTTTTCCATCGAAAAGTATTTTATTTTCACCATCCCTTTTTACGCGCGGAGAAATATGAATGTTTTGTTTATCAAAATCCCAGTTCGAATTACTAAATTCATTTCCATTTAAAGGAATAATAAAATGCCCGCATTGATCCGATTTCGCCTCATATTGAATTAAAATTCTTCCATCTTCTTGAATGGTCATCGACAAAATATCACCATTTTCCAGAGTGTATTTAATTCCATTTTCGGAAGTGTCTCTCTGTGTTCCCGAAAGGAGAGTGTCGCCAAGATATACCCCTAATCCACTAAAATGAACATTCGTCTTTGTAAAACAAATTTGTGGAATTCCTTTAAAACCACATTGCAATGTAATGGCATCGCCCTCTATTTGATTTAGTGTTTTGCCTTTTTTTATTTTTGTATTCCGAATCAATTTATTTTCTGTTTTTAAATAGGGTGGAATTTGTGCCGTTAAGGGAGTTAAAGCGAGCAAATTTGAAATACAAAATACAAAAACAGTACCCAATATAAAAAATTTCAATTTCATATACATATCCTTTTTAAAAATTTATTAAGATGCGAAAAATACGATTAAATTTTCCCGAGAATAAAAATCAAAGTTGTGTTTCTGCTGAATTTTCTCCTTGTACTTTTTTAAAAACCATATTTCAAAGGCGCTTAAATTAATCTATTGTTTTCTGGAATTTGAATTAAAACTGTGCGACGATGATCAGAAGGCATAAACATAATGTTTTTCACACCCAAAAAAGTTTGTTTTGTGCAGTTTTAACCGCAACCCTGTAAAAATTATTCACAATTATGTTCGTTATTTTTCAATAAAGCTATAAAAAATAGAACTACTGTATCGTCTTATATTGTAACAAATATAACATAAAAGGAATTAAAAACTTTGATAATTATGCCAAATTACAGTATACTATTGCCAAAACGCAAGATTTAACCCAGAAAGAATTATTTATGTTAAGCATGGAAAAATTTCAGATTATATAATATCATGAAAATGGGCAAATACGTGTATTATATAACTCAATAATAACGTCCTGATTTCTTAAAAAAAATCAGGACGTTAGTTGTTTTTTGCTAATTTTATGATCATTTCAGATTGGAATCGAGCGTTGTCGCTTCCTTGTCAACACTTGTTCGGAAGGAGAATCAGAAACGCGCGTTTCTATTCCAGTCGCTCTTCTCTGGTGAAATCTCACGCCCGATATCATTGAGGCAATTCGGAACGGTACGTGTTTTTTACCCCTTGGCCCGCTGAAGTTCGATCACCGCCTGAAGATAAGTACCTTCTGCGGTGGTAAACCATGGGTGCATTCCGAGTTCGTAGATCTCGTAGATCTCCGAAAGACAGCCGGTCGCTTCTGCGGCGGCTTGTAACAGTGCTTCCGCTTCGCCGATCCGCCCAAGCCGGATGAAAACAATCGCTTTCCAAGTAAGATACCAGGTACAGAGCTTTTTGCCGACCGGGTACATGTTGCCGACAACGGACTCGTTCACACAAAAATCGTCAATAGCGTTCAACTGGAACGGGTCGTCCGCCGAGAGGACCGGATACGGAAAAGTTCCACTCAGCAACGCGATACTGCTCTCTGGACAACCCGGATACGGCGTGTAACGGTGACCCGTTTTCGGTAAGTCGCGTTGCAGGGCGTCAGCGGTTTTGCGCCAGAGCGCGGCGAGTTCCGGTTCGATTTCGCAGACGGCCACGCAATCCGCAGCCGCACGCAGCGTGGCGATGGCGCCGCAGGTGGTCATATAGGCGTTCTCTCGCCCAGCGCCGAGGCGTTCGAGATCGGTGCATTTATCGATGACGATGGTGCCTTTACTCGTCTCCCGCACCAGAAACTGGCGGAAAAATTCGGCGCAGGCGCGAAGCACCGGGCAGATCTTTTCCCGGAGATATTTCTGATCGCCAGTTGCCCGATAATAATTCCAGCAACTCATTGAAATATGAGACAAATGGAAAAAATGGTCCAACCAGGAACCATTGGCCGCGCCTTCGAGGCCGGGTTTCTCCAACGAAACCCAGGGATAGCGCGCACATTTGCTACGTTTGCCGAAGTAGATTTCCACCCGTTCGCAAGCCGACTGCAACCCGTCGAAACGAAAGTCGGGAACATGACGAGCCGTGGAGAAATGCCCCGACGCCAACAATCCACCAAGAGCGAAAAACTCGTCAAAGCCAAAATATTTTCCTTGCCAGTGGGTCGGATAGATTCCAACCGGAATCGACCAGCGGGTCGTCATGATTCGGAGGTGATATTCGGCCATACGGGCGACTTCAGCCATACGATCGCCGGTAAGTTGTAAACGCGATTCTTCCCAATACTCCGCCCACGCCGAAATGTGGGAGGCCAACAATACGTCCCACTCCAGTGGCCCTGCCTCTTTCTCGAAGCAAAGAAAGAACGTGCATTCTACATCGCGAGAAAGCAGTTGCCAGCTCCCTTCTATCTTCTTCCGCTCCACCGGGCGATCGGCAGCAAGGCGGATCGTCCCTTCTCGAATTTCCCCCACGTCGAGCGTGTAACGCAACGCGTCTTCGCCATCCGCCTCCACGTTCATCCAACGGCTACAAAGCGAATAATCGAAAACCAACGGCAGCCGGGGACCGGAGACGATCCGCTTGCGAACCGCAATCACGTTACATCGGAGGTGGCAGAACGCTTCCGTTTCCACCACGGTCCCATTCATATATCGACAACGGGAACGACAGAAAGCGCGGTCCGTGTCGAATTCCTGCTCCCATTCGACCGGCTCCCCCGCTTTTTCCGGAACGGTTCGAAAGTCCCCCCACGGCACCAGTTCGCCGACATGATTGTCGTAGCGGATTCCAGCCCGAAAGATTGCCGGAACCATGTGGCAACTCTCTTCTTTCCAGCCCATTCCACCCTCTGGATCGAGCAGAATGGACAAGTCTCCGTTGCCGAGGGCGACGGGCGTATAGCGCCGTTGGGCAGCAGTCGTGGAATTGCAGAAAATTTTCATAAAAACACCTCGCTTTTTTTTATAGAATACCATATTTTCGCCGAAAAACAACCGCGGAAGAACGTTCCGGCAGACGGTGAACTGACGGGAAAAAATACACAAACAAGTTATTGCACCTTGAAAAAAATCAGCCGGCACGGAATAGCATCCCCATCAAACAGATAGAACCGGATTTGCTCAAGCGCTATCGCTGGATTGCGTGGATAAAACTCGGCAGCGGCACGGAGTATCCGCTGCGGTATCCATTTGTCCTGAAAAATCCAGAAACGCTGGCGGCAGCCCTGTAAAAATCATTCATATTTACCTTCGTTGTTTTTCGGTAAAGCTATAAAAGATAGAGCTAATGTTATCGTCTCATATTGTAACAAATATAATTTAAAAACAATTAAAAACTTTGATATTTATGCCAAATTACAGTATATTGCTGCCAGAAATATAAAATTTAACACAAGAAAAATTATTTATGACAAGACATGAAAGAATTTTAGGGGCTGTAAAAAAATGAACTTGACAATTTGCCGAAAAAATCGTGATTTGATTTTGGGGCCGACAACGAGGAGCATACCCTCAGGTATGGGACGAGGTTGGCGGCACAAAAAGCATTCAC
>Ga0172378_10006693_pt1 | contig 10748 bp, 7 predicted proteins | sample GrowelOW332metaG_FD_119755 | JGI IMG/M metagenome (GOLD analysis project Ga0172378, IMG submission 119755) | Groundwater microbial communities from an aquifer near a municipal landfill in Southern Ontario, Canada - Pumphouse #3_1 metaG | ecosystem: Environmental > Aquatic > Deep subsurface >... | reverse complement strand
CGCCTTTGAACACTGTGAAAAAATAAACTCAGTATCTACCGATTCATTATCAATTTGTGATGATTCAAAATTGAGAAAAAGCAATGTGTTTTCTCTATATTCAAATTCCGAATAGGATTCTATGGCTTTTTCTATGCATACATGATCCAGATATGAAATAAGGTTGGTTTTCCGTGCACTATCAAATAATTCGGCTGCACATATGTGTTTTCCTTCGTGCTCTGCATAACAAAGTGCTTCAAATCCGAACACACACATATGTTTGATAGAGACTATCGGTTGAAATTTGATGTGGAGGCTGTTCGTTGTGATAATTTCAGAAACATCTGTCATAATAGCCACCTTTTTGTCATTCAGTTAAAAAAAAACCGCGGAAACTAACGTTTCCACGGCATCTTCGACTGTTTTATATTACTGTATCATTGAATTTTACACAACCTGTTACTTTATGAGCAGATCTGCATATGCTTTGAGGGCACCATCCATTTTACCGGAAAGTACCGTTGTTGCGAGCTTTTTACCAAGCTGAACACCTTCCTGATCAAAACTGTTCACATTCCACATAAATCCCTGAAACATAACCTTATTTTCATAATGAGCAAGAAGCGCACCAAGTGATTCCGGTGTAAGCTGTTTCCCGTAAATAAGACTCGACGGACGTTCCCCTGCAAAAAACTTATTCGGATTTTCATCATCTTTGCCACAGGCGAAAGCTACAATCTGTGCCGCCACGTTAGCGCAAAGTTTTGTCTGACTTGTTGTTCCCTGTATTGAAACATCTTTTCCAATCTGATTCTGCTGAAATGCGATAAACTGCAAAGGAATAATGTTCGTTCCCTGATGCAGCAATTGGTAAAATGAATGCTGTCCGTTTGTTCCCGGTTCACCGAAAATTACAGGGCCGGTAACATACGTCATTTTTTTTCCGAATCTGTTTACACTTTTGCCGTTCGATTCCATATCCAGCTGTTGGAGATGTGCCGGAAAGCGGGAAAGTGCCTGTGAGTACGGCAGAATTGCCGTTGAAGGATATCCCTGTACATTCCGTTCGTAGACTCCGACAAGAGCATCCATCAGCGCTGCATTTTTAGTAATATCAGTTTCTGCAGCAAGTTTGTCTTCTTCTGCAGCACCTTTGAGAAAGCGTGAAAAAACTCCTGGCCCGAAAGCAAGGCTGAGAATAGCGCCTCCGACGGCACTTGTTGAGGAATACCGGCCGCCGATGAAATCATCCATAAAGAACGCCGCAAGGTAATCGGGACTGTTTGCGAGAGGACTTGTTTCACTAGTAACTGCGATCATATGTTTTGCAGGCGTAAGTCCCGCTTTTTTAAGGAAATCCTTTACAAAAGACTCATTCGTGAGTGTTTCAAGTGTTGTGCCGCTTTTTGAAACGAGAATGAAAATCGTTTTTGCAAGATCAATTGAAGAAAGAACTGCAGCACCATCGTCCGGATCAACATTGGAGATAAAATGCGCTTCCATTTTGAATTCATTATTTGTCTTTGCCCAGTTTTTGAGTGCAATGTACATAGCCCGCGGACCAAGATCGCTGCCACCGATGCCTATCTGGCATACTTTCGTATATTTTTCACCTTTTTCGTTAACAATTTTTCCTGCATGTATTTTATCTGCAAATTCAGCAATTGCATTCTGTTGTTTTACGTAGAAATCACGCTTGTTTATACCATCAACAATAACTTTATTCCCCAGCTGTCCGCGGGTAAGATGGTGAAGAACCATGCGGTTTTCACCAAGGTTTACGATTTCACCGTTATAGAGTGCTGCGAATTTTTCAAGAAGCTGATCTTCCTTTACAAGTGCTTTGAATACGGTAATAATCTGTTTGTTTATCTGTTTTGCAGCATAGTTATAAGTAAGTCCGCTGCTCATCGGAATAGAAAACTCTGCAACCCGTTTTTCACCGGTAGCACCGCTTAATGCTTTTGCTACAGAAACAGAACCTTTGAGTGTCTGCATTTTTTTGTAGCTTTCAAGTTTGTTAAGATTATCCCATGAAATGGATTTCATACATGCCTCGATAGAACCTTTTTTAGGAGATGTTGAGACTATAGCAGAAAATAGTGAAAATGAAAATAGCGTGTCATTGCCTATTTCTCTTGTCTACTATATAATAAATTATTATGAGTAATGAAAAGAATCCGCTGTTCTGTCACTGGGCCGATCAGATGGCAGATAAAATCATCTCCCAGAAGGGAGATCGTGATTTGTACACCTGTGCTTCAGGCATTACACCTTCCGGCACTGTTCATATTGGAAATTTCCGTGAAATTATTACCGTAGACCTTGTTGTACGTGCACTCCGCGAACGCGGTAAAAACGTACGGTTTATTTATTCATGGGATGATTATGATGTTTTCCGTAAAGTTCCTGCCAACATGCCCAATCCTGAAATTCTGAAAGAATATCTGCGTTTTCCTATTACGATGGTACCAGACACAACCGGCCGCAATGAAAATTATGCGCGCCACCATGAAGTTGATATCGAACAGGAACTGCCGCGTGTCGGTATTCATCCGGAGTTTTTATATCAGGCTTCACGTTACAGGGCTAACCGTTATACGGAAGGCATGAGAAAAGCTATGCAGAACCGTGAGCTTATTAAGGAGTGCCTTAACGAGTACCGCGATGATGAGCACAAGATGAAGAAGGAAGACGAATACTGGCCTGTTTCCGTTTTCTGCTCAAAATGCAATAAAGATACCACCGAAATAACCGGTTACGACGGGGAATACGGAATTACCTATAAATGTGAATGCGGTAATACAGAAACGGGCGACCTCCGCACATTCAAGGGATTCAAACTCGGCTGGCGGGTCGACTGGCCTATGCGGTGGAACGAAGAGAAGGTCGTATTTGAGCCGGGCGGTAAGGATCACGTCAGTCCGGGCGGGTCATACGATACAGCAAAACTTGTTTCAAAAAAAGTTTTCGGCTGGGATGCGCCCATTACCATGAAGTACGATTTTGTCGGACTCAAAGGTCTTCCGGGAAAGATGTCGTCGTCAAAAGGAAAAGTTATTGCACTGCCCGATGCACTCAAAGTGTATCAGCCGGAACTGCTCCGCTATATTTTTGCAGTAAATAAAGTCGATCATGAATTTGCAATCAGCTTTGATCTGGACGTAATCACCATGTATGAAGCGTATGACCGTACAGAGCGTATTGCATGGGGACTTGAAAAAGCAAAGAATGACGATATCTTTTATCATGAAAAGCGCGTCTATATTCTTTCACAGATTGAACCGGGAATGCCTGCAGTGATGCCCTATCAGATTGCTTTCCGTATGCTCACTACTCTTCTCCAGACATATTCAGGAGATATTGATGCCGTTATAGGATCGCTCGGTGATGTCAAACCCGGACAGGAGGCCTGTCTCCGCCGCCGCTGCGAATGTGCATGGTACTGGGTTACAGAATGTGCTCCGGAAGAATTCAGATTTGCGCTTTGTCTTGATGGAAGCAAAGCTGTCATTAGTGATACGGAGCTTAAAGCCGTTACACAGATACGTGATTCGGTTCTTCCCGTGATGGATGATGTAGACGAGAAGGAACTTGGACAAAAAGTATACGATGTCGCTACGGGGCTTGGAATAGCTCCGAAACAGCTGTTTGTAACGATGTACCATGTTCTTATAAACAAAGATCAGGGACCCCGTCTTGCGAGTTTTATGAAAATTATCGGTAAGGAAAAACTTGAAAAAATACTGAGAACTTATTGAAGACTGAAACACAGAGTAATGTGCAGAATACTTTATACAAAAACAGTATATTTCCGGCTGCCGGTAGAACTGTTTTTGTATGTTTTATTCAAAAAGTATGGTAAAATAGAAAAGCATTGGATTGTAAGGAGTGAGGACCGGGCTTATGAGGCACAGGTATGAAGCTTAATACGAAATTTTCCCTCATTGCTTTAGGAGCTGTTTTTCAGTTTGTAGCATTAGCCTTTGTTGCTCTGTATGGCTCAAATATTATACAACGTCTGAAGAATTATCAGTATCTTCAGGCGGATGTTCAGTATTGCCTCGCTGACATTGATAATTTTATGGGTGTTGTTGATTACCGCGGTGTTGACGTAACGACAGTGTATGCCGATTGGGAAGAAAAGGTTAAAAGGCTGACAGATACAATGACACAACTGAGTTCTGATTCAGTTTTTCGTTATTTTCCGGAATCTGTAAAACATGATGCTGCCACTACGATTACTATATGGGACAGTATAAAAACACGTTTTACTGTACTTGATGCAGTGTTGCAGCGTATGCAGAATATTAAAATATCCGACAGTGAAATTGATCAGGATATGAAGTGGTATGGATTCCGTAAAGCCCTGATTAAGTATCCGGAGTCGGAGGAATTACAGTATCTTAATGAACAGCTTGAGTTCTTTGATCTTCAGAAAGTAAACATTTATAACGGGACTGACATACTTGGTAAATCTGCAGTAACACTGTCAAATGATTTGATCGACGTCCTGAAAAGAGCAGGACGAATATATGTTTGTTTTGAAATTCTGTTCTGCTTAATCTCTGCATGCATTGTGTATATTGCGCTCGTAACAGTTACTACAAGAATCGGCAGGCGTATTAAGAAAATGCAGATTATGTCAGCCGATCTGACAGGGAAAGACTTTACTGTATCCATTGCACCGTCCGGAAGTTCTGAAATGCACAGTCTGATGGATAATATGAATAAAATGGTTTCTGAATTAAATGATTTTTTTATAATTGTCAAAAAGACTGCTTCGAGAGCCATTTCATCGGGATATTCGATCAACGATTCTGCAAACAGCACTGCAGCTGCAACGTCGGAAATTAATGCAAATATTGAATCAATTACGAAAGAATTCGAACAGATAAATGAATCTGTTGAACGCGCTGCAAAAGCAATTGAAGAAATTGATAAAGAAGTTGATGTTCTGGTAACCGACAATAATCAGCAGACTCAGGCTATAGAAGACAGTGATCATGCGGTTGAAGATATGTCAGAAACTCTTGGACATATAAGTATAAAGGCCTCTGATCGTACAAAAAGCGCGGAAGAGATGAGAGAACTTGTCGCAGACGGTGATGAGAAAATAACTGCAACAAACAATCTCCTGGAGCAGATTACATCGCAGCTTGATGAGATAGGCGAAATAGTGACTATCATTAATAATGTTGCGGAGCAGACAAATCTTTTGTCGATGAATGCAGCTATTGAATCTGCCCATGCAGGTGAGGCTGGAAAAGGATTTTCTGTCGTTGCCGAAGAAATCAGGAATCTTGCAGAATCAACAGGTGATAATGCTAAAAAAATAAATGAGTCGATTAATAAAATCGTTCAGAATGCAACAGCTGCTAATGAATCAAGTAATGCTGCTTCAAAAGCATTCAGAAAAGTCAGTGAACATTCTGAGCAGATGATCAACTCTCTTAAGGAAATATCAGGCGGTATTGGTAAAATAAATGAAACGACAAAGCAGATTACTTCAAAGACTAATGACACTGCTGTAACTGCTGATAAGATTAACGGTTACTGCAGAAATCTTTCTGTACAGCAGAAAAATATTTCAACAGAAATGAAGGCTATGACAGAATTATTCTCGGCAGCTGTTGCAGGAATAAAAGAAATCCGGACAGGTACGGAAGATATTGTAAAACGTATGGCCGCCGTGGGAGAGCAGAGTACAGAGAGTTACAGGAATATGACAGAGCTTGAGAATGTACTTGATGAATTTAAAACAAGAGACATAGTGAATGATATAGTAAATCATGAAGTGGCAGATATCAAAATAGAAAATGTAGTGTCCCCTGAAATACGAGCGGAAATAGAAGCCTCTGCACCAACAAACAAAAGTGATGATATTGACTTTGATCCCGACACCGTAGAGGAATACAAACCTGAGTAAGATTAATCTTTTTTATTAATATCCGGTTCCAGAAACAAAAGCGTCAGCGCTGTAATATACGGTAGTGAAATAAGTATCGGCGCGGAAATATTGGGGAATATGTTCTGCAGATTAGATGCAAAATATTCACCAGTGCATATAACTAAAACAGCAGCGCAGGTACCTGTACACGTCCGTTTTCCAAGGAATACAGCTGCAAGCGCAAGCCATCCGCTCCCGCTGGATATGTCCGGCACAAACGAAGAAAGGCGTAATGTGAGTATACATCCTGCACAGGATGCGTAAAAAGCCGCAAGACTCCATGCCGCCCGTATTCCTGCCGCAACATTTATTCCTCTTGAACGCAGCACATCCGGATCACTTCCCGTAATGCGCAGGTACAGTCCTTTTTTTGTTGCAAACAGCAGAACAATACTGATTATGATAACAGAACAGGCTGCTCCTGAAGTTACAATCCGTGTTGTTGCTGCCGGAAATACAAAAAACGCAGAGGTTAATACTCCCCGTGTTCCGAAAAGTTTTACGGACAGCAGAGATACAAGTGCACCGGAAAATATATTGAGCGCAAGAGAAGCAAGAAACGGATTTGCATGAGTGTGTTCAACGGCTTTCTGAAACAGAAAAATGAACGCCGTGCAGCTGATTAAAGAAAACAGACAACCTGTCACCACTGATTTTGTCAGTACGGTGAAAGCATAACACAAAAATGCGGACAGATTTATTATACCGTCTATAAAAACAGCGGTACGGCCTGCGTATTCGCTTATTAATGCACCGAGTGATGCAATCATAAGAGGTGCTGATAAAAAAAGTATATTAAGGATGATGTCTGTCATTTTTTTTACCCCCCGCGTACTGAATTGCTATGCAGAAAAGCATAACTCCCTGTATAAGAGCGCTTATGTCAAATCCCGAATTGTAGTTGAGTGCGACTCTGTCTGCTGATGTAAAAATGCACGACAAGATCAGACATGAAGGAATAAGTGCAACCGGATTAGATCCTGCAATCAGCGAACAGGAAAGTGCGTCCCAGCCCAAACCTGAATAGAAACCTGAATGGCATGTGTAATATGTACCAGTGACCGCGATGAACCCAGTCAACCCGTGAAGTATGCCTGCTGCAATGAGTGTACTGTACATTATTTTAGTACGTGGGTATCCGCAGTATTCGGCAAATTCGTTTGATATTCCCGTAATCTGCAGAATCTTTCCCTGTCGTGTCCGGTAAATAAAATATCCGCCTGAAATGCAGAACAACGGCAGCGTAAGTGCGACGGCCGACAGCGGAGAAGGGGCGAGAATATGGGAAAATCGTACCGATTGCCGGATAAATGGTGTTGCAAGAAGATTTCCATACGGTCCCCGGAACGGCCCTGCAATGAGAGAATCTATGAACGGTATGACTGCGGCAGAAACAAGGAATGTAGTAAGGAGAATATTTGCATTTTTAAATTGTTTAAGCAGACCGGAAATAAGTGTCATACATGCAGGAACAGCAGCAGCAGCGACTAATGCACATATCAACGACACTGCCGGAGGTAGTGTCGTTGTAGCAGACAGAACGACAGCTGTTATGAATCCTCCTGCATAAATCTGACCTTCTCCACCCAGATTAAATTCTCCCGTCGTGAGAAGAATTGCGTCTCCAAGACCTGCCGCCATAAAAAATGAGGCCGTATTCAGTATTGCACCGAAATAATAGAGTGATGTGAATGAACCTGTAAGAAAGTCTTTTGCTGCCGCAATTGATCCGGAGCTGGCCGCAAGCAGAAGTACAGTGAACAATAGACCGACAGTAACTGACAAAATGCCTGTAGTACGGACAGCCTGTTTCATTTTCTGCCTCCTGTAATTGTTCCGCCCGTAAGTTTGTAAACGGAACCGCATAATTCATCCGGAAAATCCGATGATGACAGGACAAGTACAATACATCCCTTTGCAGCAAAAGAAGCAAGCAGTTTTACTGTACGGTCGGAAGACTGTGCGTCAAGCCCCTGCAGCGGTTCGCAGGCTATTATGTACTGAGGATCAGTATCAAGTTCCCTGACCAGTATAAGGCGCTGCAGCATACCACCTGAAAGGGCGGAGGCTTTTTCTTCGTTTTGTATAGTTACCCCTGCCTTTTGTATAAGACTGTCCGAATAGTTTTTATTTACCATCCCGTTATGCATTGCACACAGAAACTGACCTATAGAAAGATCCGGGTGCGATGCACGGAATGTTCTGTCGGATGGAATAATTGCTGTATGCATACCGGTCGTATATCTGAGAAAGTATGGTGTAAGCTTTTTTAGTTTCAGATTACGCTCAAGATGCTCTGTTGGTGTTTCTATTGTTAATGTACCTTCCGTACGGGTGTTTTCCATCCCTGTAACGACATCTTCAAGTGTTCCCAGTCCGCTTTCCTGAAGACCTTTTACAAGCGTGATGATACCGCATTCTGCAGTAAATGACACATCGTAAAGCGCGGGACGTTTTTTAGGCCGTATTGTTATACCGGAAAAAGATACGGCACATTTTCTGACGCACTGACCACAGTATATTTTATTACATCCGTCCTTTACGGCAGTTTTATCCATACTTGCCTTTTTTGGGGGAGACAGCTCTGCGGTAGTAAATGTACTGCTGTGTTCATATTGTTCAGCAGCTTTTCCTTTCCGCAGGACCGTTATTGTATCAGTATACAGTTCTGCTTCCTGCATGATGTGTGTAATGACGATTATATTCATGCCGTTACAGGCAAGTTCCCGTATATTTGCATATAATGCCCGCCGCTGTTCCCAGTCGAGAAGGGCGGATGGTTCGTCGAGAATAAGTACGGACGGTTTGCAGACAAGTGCTGCAATAAGAGACGTGTAAAAGCGTTCGTCTCCGCCGATTCTGGCTGCGCGCGTATGAAAATCAAGCTGCGGCGCCCATTTTTGTCTGTATTTTTGAGCTTCCTGAATAATTTCTCTGCGTTTTAGTTTTTTTCCCGCCAGACTGTATTCCGATCCGAGAAGGATATTTTCCATAACGCTGATGCTGGCGGCAAGAAGCGGCCGCTGCTTAACGCAGACAATACCGGTCCGTACAGCATCACGCGGAGTTTCGAAGTGAACAGCATTCCCGTCAATCAGTATACTGCCTTTATCATATTGGAGTGCACCGCTCAGTATTGCGGCCGTTGTGGATTTTCCTGCACCGTTTTCACCAAGCAGTGCATGAATCATGCCGCCTTTAAATGCGACAGAAGGGTTTTCGAGAACAACTTTATGCAGATACCTTTTTGAAACATGGGAGAGTGCTATATCCATAGAATTAATTCTGCGGCAGTATCAGTTTTCCGGTCCGGATGCTTTCTACAAGTTTTTTCATTTTTATACGTATATCATCTGAAACAACCGGATTTTTATTTTCTGGTGCATCCTGTTCAAAGTTTACGTATCCGTCTGCAACTCCAACTGTTTTTGCAGTTCCCCATTCAGTCTTCCCTGCAAGATATACAGCAGTAATTTCATCTGCCATCTTTTTCTGATCAAGAGTTGTACATGAAATGATATTGTACGGTGCTTTGTCGAACGATGCATTATCGAATAAAGCAAGATATTTGCCGTTTTCTTTTGCAGCGTTAATGACTCCCTGTGCTGCTCCTCCGCATATGGGAAGTATGACATCAACTCCGGATTTATACATCGCGTTTGCAAGTTCCGAGGCTTTTGATGCATCGTACCAGTTACCAACTATGCGTAAATCTACTGTTGTTCCTGCTGCAGCAGCCAGGGCTCCCTCCTTGTAACCGGGAAGAATGACATTGTTCATGACAGGATATTCCTGTGCTGTAATCAGACCGATTTTATGCGACTTCGACACAAGTGCGGCCATATATCCTGTCAGATACGACTGTTCGTGCTGATTGTAGCGGACAGTAGCTATATTGTTGTTGCCCGGTTTGTATGCATCAAGCAGAATAAATTTCTGTGACGGAAACTGCTGAGTAAGAGGTTCTACAAGTTCCGGCAGAGACGGATTAGATGAAATGATGACGCTGTATTTGCCTTCAGCAGCAAGTGCCGTAAGTTTTGAGGACCATTCTGCCTGATTTGTCCCGGCTTCAAGAATATTCAGTCCAGCCTGTACGGTATCAGGTTTACCTTTGTTATAGAAATTTACAGCCCTTTTTACTCCGTCTGCAAGCATAGCATAAATCGGACTGTCCGCAATAATACCCGGAATAAAAACTGCAACGGAAAGCTGCTGCGCTTTTTTACCGCTGCATGAAATTACAGCAAGCGACATGCACACTGCTGCAATAATATGAGTAATTTTTTTCATAAAACTATCCTTTTCATGACAGGATAAATATAGTTTTATATAAAACGAGAGTCAATAGTGATATATCATTTTTCAAAGTTGTCAGCAATACGGACAAGAAAGCTGCAGACCTGCTCCTGCTCTTTTTCAGAGAATCCTTTGTAGAATGTCTTGAGCAGTTCGACTGAAAGCTCAGCTGTAATTTCATTATATTTGCGTCCCTTAGAGGTTAGTGAAATAAGCTTGCTTCGTGCGTCTTCTGGACTTGCTTTACTTTTTATAAAACCTTCCTGCTCGAGCTTTCGTACAAGTACTGTGGTAGTTGACTTGTCACGGTTGATGCACTGTGCCAGTTCTTTCATTGGAAGAGAGTCCTGCAGCGAAAGCTGGAAAAGAATAAAACCGTGGGAAGAAGCGAAATGCGGCAGACCGTTTTCTGCAAGCCGTCGTGTAAGGAAGTCGGCCGTATCGGAATGGATGCGGGAAAGAAGGGACATACTTGAATTAACATCAGTATTCATACAGTCAGTATATCCTATGATTG